>Ga0207000_1020_pt2 | contig 57372 bp, 56 predicted proteins | sample Alteio_BWMinCont_90_FD_153498 | JGI IMG/M metagenome (GOLD analysis project Ga0207000, IMG submission 153498) | Enriched cells from forest soil in Barre Woods Harvard Forest LTER site, Petersham, Massachusetts, United States -... | ecosystem: Environmental > Terrestrial > Soil > Temperate forest >...
GCACTATCTTCCCTCGGAAGACTTAACAAATAAGTGCCTGTTGTAACATCGCGACGCTCATCGAGACTCAGCCGGGAACAGTGCAGAGCGCGGAGGGAAAAATCTACCGCTCTGGCCTTCTGGATTCAGCCTTTCGGTTCTCGGTGAATCTTAAGGGTGGTCCGGCCATGCCGGTGACAAAATACTTGAAGTGGAAGCAAAAGACACTGCTCGGCGTAAGTCTGAAGGTAGTGCCTCCCACAGGTCAATACGACCCGACGAAACTGATCAATTGGGGCACCAACCACTGGGCCTTCAAACCCGAATTTGGCTATTCCAAACGCTGGGGATCTTGGGTGCTCGATGCATATGCGGCTGCGTGGTTCTACGGAACGAACCCAGATTTCTTTTCACACAACAAATTCTTTCCCGGGACCCAGTCTCGCTCGCAAGAACCCATCGGCTCCTTCGAAGGGCACCTGAGTTACGACGTAAAGCCTCGGCTCTGGCTCTCGCTAGACGGCAATTTTTGGTTCGGCGGTCGCACCAGTTTGAACGGCATAGCGAACAATAAGACTTTTCAGACAAGCTCTCGCCTCGGAGTGACAGCCTCAATCCCGGTAAGCCAGCATCAGAGTCTGAAATTTTCCTACGGCAATGGCGCGTATGTCCGGTTTGGCGGGAACTATCAGAGTGTGTCGTTCGCTTGGCAGTATGGCTGGATGGGGAGACCGAACTAGATCGATAGGAAAATCAAAAAAATACTCGCTTGCTAGACGAGAATCAAGCACATGATTCCAGGGAGGGTCTCCATGGCAATAGATTTCAATGGCAGGTCTTTCAAGTCGGACCCATTTCATCGGTTCACCAGTGGGACCGACCAGCGGATTTACTCCAAAACATTGGCTGCTCAAAAACCGCTACACTTCAATGAGTGATACAGAGATATTTCGCCAGCCACCAGCATGTTTTCGACGCTGTGAGCATCGACACGATGTTTTACGCCCGATCAGGCACATACATCAGGAACTCCGGTATGTCCGGGAGCTCGTCTATAAACGTCCCCTTTTTCTTTCCCTTGGCGGAGAAGCGCCGGACCCTCTGATCGAACCGTTCGGCAACGTAGAGATCGCCGTCCGGGCCGATCGCAAAGCCGGACGGGGCCTTGAGCTTCCCGTCGATTACCACGCGCGCCTTGAGCTTGCCGCGCGGGGCCACTCTGGGGATGTCGTAGGCGAGGATGCTGCCGGTCCCCGCGGAGCCGATGTACAGCGTCTCGCCGTGCAGAATGAGGTGCACGGGCTTCGTGAGCTTCTTCCCCTTGATGTGCGCCACGAGTCGCCCCGACTTTATCTCGAAGATCTTGAGGACGTCCCCCGCCTCGTCGGCCACGTAGAGTAGCTGGCGGTGCACAATGATCCCGCGCACCGAGTGGCGGGGTCGGCCGTGTTCGTCGAGCACTACCTCGAGGCCGCGCGGTGACGGCACGTCCAGCGGAGCGCGGTCGCCCACTTCCGGAAGCCGGCCCTGGCTGGAGGCGACCAGGGTGCCAGGAAGAAAGTTCCCGTTTGGAAAACTTTTGCGGAGGTCAAGCGCCACTGGCGCGGGCTTGCGTGTCTTCGGCAAAATGGCCAGGACGGTGTTGGTATCCTGGCACGATACGTACAGGCGGCCGTCGTCGCCGAGCTCTACGTCGAAAGGGTGGACCATCGCCGAAACGTGCTTGGTTGTCACCACTACGTTGGCGAAGTGGAAACTGTCGCCGTGGCGGCGATACCGGGCAATATGGCTGTCCTTGCGCCAGGCGTTGGCAATGTAGAGATCATCGCCAACCAGCGCGAAGCCGCGAGCAATGTGCAACGGGAAGGCATCGGACGACGTATCAAGCAATAGGGGATGCTTCTTGCGGGGAGTGCCGTCATCCTCGAACACGCCGATGTTTTCAACGCCCGCCTTGCCCTCACCTCGGTAGCTGATCCACCACACGGTTTCCTTCCTGCACTGCGGCGCTTCCCAAAATCCATTTGTCGCGTGAGAACAAATCCTAGTCTAAAAGGGTCTTCGTTGAATTCGAAACTGTTAAAAGTTACAGGGCCATCAGGCAAGACCACGCGTACCGGCGAAATCCCCAACCAGCTTTTCTCAGTTCGTGGAGGCGATGTTACAACAGTAAGGGGCTGTCTCGTGTTCCGTCGCAGCCCAGCCACTGTTACTAAATCGTGTCTAAGATTAATATCTACTCCGGGTCGAAAGACTGGTTTTCACGCAGGTTGTATGGCAAGCGTGCTAAAACACGGTGCTGCCTCTCGCACTGTCTGGATATGCGCCGTGCTGCTTGTGAGTTGCGCGCTGCATGGACAGGAAATATGCGCGGTTGAAGTCAAGCTGCTGCTTTTGCCGGCGGAGGCACCAGCAGCCATCGCATCGCTCAAGCTTGAGAAGGAAACGACCAGTCAGGTTTATTTCTTCGATACGTACGCCCTCGATCTGCTGTCGAAGGGGTTGATCATTCGTGTTCGGCAGGGTGGCGATAACGATCTCACAGTCAAGGTGCGACCACCAGAAGCCAAGAAGTTTCGGGACCCCACCCACGGGCACGAGGACTTCAAGTGCGAGAACGAATTGACAGGCGGCGAAGAGACCACGTCCTACTCGATTCGGAAGAAGTACGACGCATCGCAGGTACCTGACGCGGGTCACGATATTTCCAACCTGCTCAGCGACGGACAAAAGAAGCTGATAAGGGAAACTCGGATCTCGATTGATTGGAGTCGGGTGAGGAGAATCGCCAGCATCAGATCAACCGGATGGGACACCAGGGCTCAGCCTCCCTTCGACAAACTCACGCTGGAGTTTTGGGAATGGCCCGCGGGCACGATTCTGGAGCTTTCCACCAAGGTCGGTCCGGACAAAGGCCCGGCGACATACGGGGAGTTGCGACGGCTCGTGAATACCAAAGGCCTGTCGGTAAGTGCCAGCCAAAGTTCGAAGACGAGTACAGTTCTCAAATCGGTTGTAGGTCGCACAGCACAGTAGTCTTGTTGGAACAGAGATGCGGTGTAACGCAGCCTTCGGCGCCAGCACATCGCGCTGTCGACTTGGTACTGCAAATCGTATCGACAGGAACGAAGCATGAAAATAGTTACAGGAATTGCCGCAAGGGCACCTAAGATCACTCCGCCTTGTGCCAGGTTTTGTCCGGCGCGTATTCCTTTATAGTGCTGGCCAGTTCGGCTGTCTTGGGACCGAGGTCTTTCTGGTAAATGACTCCATCCTGATTGACGATGAAAGTCATCACCCCTGAGGAACGGTAGTCAGCGGGATAGGCAATGAGGGCGAAGCCGCCGGTCATGTCGCCATTCACGATGTAACTCTTGGAACCACCGGGCGCGCTCTTTCCTTGTGCGGTCAGTATCCGATAGTAGTATCCGTGGAAAGGGGAAGGTCCCTCGCCCTGGTTTTTGCTGTATCCTTCGCCAGCGGCATAAGCAACCAGCGGGCCGGCGGGACTCTCCTGTTCACCCTCGGATGTCTTCCAGTACAGTCCGTTATGCTGGCCTTCGTCGCTGGCAAACCTCGGCGCGTATTGCTGAGGTTTGCCATCACGCGACTGGCTGTAGTAATCGTTCTCGGCATCTATGAGAGCATCCAGGACCTCCATTGCGGCAAACTCGTTCTTGCCAATCCGGCGGAACAAAATTTCTTTCGATGCTTCTTCGGTGTCAAAGTACCAAACTCCACTTTTGTTAAGCAGCGGTAAGGGAACTGGCCAATTCTCAGCTCCAACATACAGGGTTGTGGTCCCATCTGGTTCCTTTGCGAATCGATGCATCTGCTGGTACCTGGCGACGAACTCATCTCTACTATTCTTGTCTTGTACGTCGTCGCTGGAGGAGACGATCGAAGCTCCGGCCGGTCCGAGAATATCGAGCAACACCTCCTTGTCGCCGCTTTGAGCGGCAGCGAATAGAGCCTGGCTTGCGTCCTCAGCAGACGGAAAGGTTTTCTGACCGGACTGCTGGGCGAACCCAAGGCCTGTCAGAATGAGAACTAACAAGGGCACGACAAAACCCGCATTTGCCATACGGTTTGTCCTGCTTTCCGGGATAGGCGACAGCTGCGACATTGGTATCTCCTCCATTCGCGCGCGTCGGATCGTTGTATGCCTCAGGGATGGGCCATCCTTAGTTATCTGCTCCGACCGGTGCGCGCCGTCCCACCCCCGCCGGTATAACTCGATCGCCCTCGTGATTGCGTGGCAGCTGTGCTGCCCCCTGCGCCGTAGCCGCTGAAAGCACCGGACTTCGTCCCAGCGTCGCGGTTCTCGCCAAATCCTCGAGCGGCATTGTTCTGCGCCCGATTTTGGACCTCCGCCTGGTTGTTTTGCATGTTGCCCCGATTCGCAGGCAATTGAGTTGGCTTATTGGTGTTCGCGGGCAATTGGCTTGGCCTGTTCGTGTTGGTGTTCCCGCCCGGATTGACATTTATGGTATTGCCCCCACGGTTAACTGTGTTCCCGCTCATGTTGCCACCCCGATTCACCGTATTCCCACTGCGATTTACGTTGGAGTTTCCGCTACGGTTAACGTTGGTGTTCCCGCCATACGGCGTAGGTCTCGGGTAGTTGTTGGGGTTGCGGTAGTAGGAATTCCGATTCACAAATACATTGCTCCTGGATACGTATACGTTGCGGTTGTAAATCACGGTCCCGCCGCGCCAGTTGCAGTTCCAGGAATTCCATCCCCAACCGCAACATCCTCCGCCATTGATGGCAGCCCCGATCATCATTCCTACGCCAAACGAGATAACGGCTGCGGCCGCTAAATCCGCGCCGCTGTAACCGGGATAGACAGGCACGGGCGCGCCATACACGACTGTCGGGTTGTAAGTGGGGACGTAGACGACTTGGGGATTGGCAGGCTGCACGATAATCGTAGTTTGACTCCCCGTGCCCTGCGTGGTGACCGTCTGTTGCGGAGTAGTCTTCAAATTGCCCGCGTCTTTTGCCTTTCTGCGTAATTCCTGTACTGCTTTCATCACGTCCGCCTGCTGGTTGAAATATGCATCGCCCAGAGCAGAAGTCCAGGATAGATTGTTGCTCATGTTGTCGAGCACGGCTGGAAATTGCGTCAGTGCTTTCACGCTCTCGTCCCACGGTTGCTGGTCGACTGCCTTGGCTAGGTCTTCCCCCTTCAGGTTGCCGTTTTTCTGCATCCAGCGGTCCGCTTCTACGATTTGCGTGGGGTAAGTCGAGCCAGCCAGAATCTGGGCCACGAGAGCGTCCGGGTAAAGGGCAATGGGCGCAACCAGTTGCTCCAATTGCTCAGCCGACTGCCCGGCTTGAGCTTGGGTAGCTGGCGTCGTCGTCTGGTAGGCATTGGCCTCTAGCGGACAGGTCGCGATGGCCAGAGTCCAGATCAGAAGGAACGCAGTCATTTGTTTCGAAGTCGTCATCGTTCTGCACGCTCCGTCCGCGCCGTAGATCCGATGTTGCTACTGCGAATTCTCTGCGCCGCTCCGAAATTTAAGAGCATGCAGAGTTGGTCATCCGCCTGTACGAACCGCGCGTGGTCCATAACGGCATTTCGCTCGAAGAAACTCCTGCGTCCGATTGCTCGTCAACAGAGCTTCGATGATTTATGGATGAGAATATTGGTCAGCAACAGGGTGCGGAACTAGTAAAAATAACAGTTCAATGGCGACGACTGAGGAACCGATCGGCAGATACTTCACCAGGACAACGAAATCCGCATCGTTGGCAAGCCTTTCCAAAATCTCCAAACCATGTCAGAGACCGCGTGTGACATGAATTTGTTTGCTCTCGGATAAAGCGGACGCGATGCGTCGGTTCCGCGTTTCCGAGTTGGCCGACCACTCCCGTCCAGAATCGCCAGATCATACTCCTACGCTGCAGCTTGAGGCTAGACGGTCGCGCACCACGGCGATGAATCACAGGAAGCCAATGCAGCGAACGGCAGCAGGTCTAAAGAGAAAGAGAGGGTCTTCAGATGACTTATTACAGCAGTCGCCGGTGGTCTCGGCCGGAATCGAAACCCAGACGTAGAAATCGAAACGCCTCTCATCACGCCACTGTACATTTTGCCAGTTGTGTTGAAGTGAAGAGCCACGCACGATAACTGTGGTGTTCCTCAGAGTATGCAATCCCCTCTCCAGAACGCATTAGAAGCAGGGATATCCCCAGGTCGCTACATTTTCGGCTAACTCCGAGTGACGGTATCGGCCGAAGCGAAAAGGAAAATGCCATGAGTGCCCCCACACTGATAAAGCCAATAGAGCAGACCGCACCTGCACAGGGTCCAGTGGGCCTGACGGAAGAAGGCCGTCGACTTCTCGAAACGCAAGGCAAGCCTCTCCGATGGCGCCGGTGGGGGCCCTATGTCAGTGAACGCTCCTGGGGCACTGTTCGCGAGGACTACAGCCCGAATGGAGCGGCGTGGGATTTCCTTTCTCACGACATGGCTCGCAGCAAGGCTTACCGCTGGGGTGAAGACGGGTTGGCTGCGATTTGCGACCGGTATCAGCTCCTGGTGTTCAGTCTTGCTCTCTGGAACGGGCAGGATCCCATCTTGAAAGAGCGCGCCTTCGGCCTCACTCCCGGCGAGGGCAACCACGGCGAGGATGTGAAGGAGTACTACTTCTACGTCGACAGCACTCCCACCCACTCCTACATGAAGTACCTCTATAAATACCCACAGGCTACGTTCCCCTACGAGTGGCTTCTGGATGAGAATCGAAAACGGGGCGGCCGTGGATTTGAGTTTGAGCTTCTGGAAACAGGCGTGTTCGACGAGAACCGCTACTTCGACGTTTTTGTCGAGTATGCGAAGGCCTCGGGCGAGGACCTTTGTATCCGCATCGAAGCCTTTAATCGTGGTCCGGAGCCCGCACCGTTGCACATCCTTCCCCATCTATGGTTCCGGAATACGTGGGCTTGGACGGATCCTCCAGGTCCGGAGCCAACCATTTGCGAAGGCCCTGCCGCCGAAGGGGCGATCAGCCTGGTTGCGGACGACTCCGGCGACGAGGCACTCAAGAACCTGATGTTCGATTACCGGCTCGGGAAGCGCATCTTGTACGCGGAGCCAGACGGCCAGCCAATCTTCACGGACAACGAAACGAACACACAAAAGCTCTACGGGGTTCCGAACCGACATCCGTACTGCAAAGACGCCTTCCACCGCGCCATCGTCAACCGAGAGGAAGGAAGCGTCAACCCGAACCAGACCGGCACGAAGTCCTGCCTGCATTACCAGTACACAGTTCCCGCGGGCGACTCTGTGGTTCTGCGGCTCCGGCTCGTCGAGGAGCCCATCCGGGTCGTGACTGAGCCCTTGAAGCCGCCGCTCAAAGACGTCGATCAGATCATCGCGCAGCGGCGGGCGGAAGCCGATGAGTTCTATGCCGCCATCCAGCCTCCCCGTGCGACCGAGGACGAAAAACGTGTGCAGCGGCAAGCGTTCGCCGGGCTGCTCTGGACGAAACAGATCTACCTCTTCGACGTGGGCACCTGGCTGGACGGCGACGACCCTAAATCTCCCCCGCCGACGTCGCGGCAGGGTATCCGGAACCGGCACTGGAAGCACCTCAACTCGATGCGCATCCTGTCAATGCCCGATAAGTGGGAGTACCCATGGTTCGCTGCGTGGGACCTTGCCTTTCACACCGCGGCCCTAGCCGTCATAGATCCGGAGTTCGCCAAAGAGCAGCTTTTTCTTATGCTGTTCGAACAATTCCAGCATCCGAGCGGGCAAATACCGGCCTACGAATGGGAATTCTCCGACCTGAACCCCCCGGTGCACGCTTGGGCTGTCTGGCGCGTCTACAAAACGGACAAGCAGCGGAATGGTGTTGGCGACCGGGAGTTCCTGGAGAAGTGTTTCCACAAGCTGCTCATCAACTTCGCCTGGTGGGTCAACAAAGTCGACAGTTCCGGCAACAACGTTTTCGAAGGCGGCTTCCTCGGCCTGGACAACATTACCGTCATTGACCGCAGCGATAAGCTTCCCGGCGGGGCGGTTCTCGAACAATCGGACGCCACTGGCTGGATGGGGATGTTTTGCCTGAACTTAATGCGCATCGCGCTGGAACTGGCGCGAGAGAACAAGGCTTATGAGAGTCTAGCCCTGAAATTCTTCGAACACTATATTTACATCGGAGCCGCCATGAAGAACATGGGCGGCCGGAATTACTCGCTGTGGGATGAAGAAGACGGCTTCTTCTATGATGTCCTCCGCTATCCGGACGGGAGCTTTCATAAGTTCCGAGTTCGGTCCCTGGTCGGCATCATCCCGCTTTACGCAGCGGAAACACTGAGGCTCGACGACATCGAGCCCTTCAAGGAGTTCAGTAGTAACTTTTTGTGGTTCGTCAAAAACCGGCGGGAACTTACCGAGAGTTGCTGCCAATACTCCGCATCCAAGCGGCAATACGTGCTCACCATTGTCGACGAAGGGCAGTTGCGGCGCATGCTCGACCGGCTGCTCAGCCCAGAGGAATTTCTCTCCGACCACGGCATTCGCAGTATGTCTAAGTATCACGAGCAACATCCCTTCGTCTTCGGACACAGTGAGGTGCGCTACGACCCCGCCGAGTCGGACAACAAGATCAAAGGAGGCAACTCCAACTGGCGTGGCCCGATCTGGTTTCCGACAACCTTCCTGATCATCGAATCGCTGCGGACCCTTGGTGCCGGCTATGGCGATGACTTCAAGATGTCCATCCCGGGCGATGACGGCCGGTCCCGCAACCTGTGGGAACTCGGCGGTGAAATCGCCAACCGTATGATCAAGATTTTCACTCGTGACGAGCATGGGCGACGTGCTCTCTACGGAGGAACGCGAAAGTTTCAGGAAGACCCCTACTGGCGAGACTTGATTCTGTTTTATGAGTTCTACCACGGGGACAACGGCGCCGGGCTGGGAGCGTCCCACCAAACTGGCTGGAGCGCCCTGGTTGCCGCGTTGATCGAGGACTGGAGGAGATAGTGACGAAATTCGCCGACTGGAGCATTCGCTACAAGCTGCGTTCTCTTCTTCTGGTGCTGGGCATAGGGACCCTCCTGTTTACGGGAACGGTCGCCTATGTCAAGTACCGTAGCAGTTTGGAGCAAGACGCAATGAGGCAGCTCACTGGCATCACCCGCTCGAAGCAATTTCAAATCGACTCCTACTATGAAACTATCCAAAAGCACGCAGAGACCCTCAGTGCAGACCGCATGCTCATCGATGCCGCGAGGGAGTTCCGCGCGGCTTATCGCAAGTTGGACGCAGCTTCCATTCCGGCGAGTACTGAGGCTGCAGTGCGCGCAGATTATCAAAATAATTTCTATCCCGAAATGCAGAAACTCAAGCTCGCCCGTCCGCAACTCGAGGATTACTTGCCGACTTCACCGGCGGGGTTACAGCTTCAGTTTCTCTATGTCGTGAAAAACCCGCATCCTCCAGAGCACCGTAGGGACTTGGCAAACGCCGGAGACGGCAGCGACTATAGTCGCGTCCACGAAAAGTATCACAGCGGGTTCAGGCATCTCGTTGAAAGTTTCGGCTATTACGATCTCTATCTGATCGACTACGAAAGTGGAAACGCTATTTACGACGTGAACAAAGACCGGGACTTTGGCACTGACCTCCTGAATGGTCCCTATCGGAATAGCAATCTGGCCAAAGTCGTGAAGCGAAGCCTGGCTACTAATAATCCGGACGCCGTTTTCTTCTCCGACTTTGAGCCGTATGAAGCTTCGAAGGGAGAGCCGACTCAATTTGTCGCAAGCCCTATCTTCGATGGGCAGGAGCGGATCGGCGTATTCGCGCTCCAGCTCTCGACAGATGCCATCGGCAACGTCATGTCCGGTAAGCGTGGGTGGGAAAGGTACGGATTGGGGCAGACCGGTGACTCGGCTATTGTCGGACCGGATCGCCTGATGCGCACGAATGACCGCCAATATCTGGAGGATCCAGATGATTTTATTGCCGGGCTGAGCGCCGACGGCATACCCGATGAGAAACTGCAAGAGATCCGTCTCTACGAGACGACCATCCTCCAGGTCCCGACCAGGTCTCCTGCCGCAGTGGCTGCGGCCCTCGAAGGCAAGGAAGGAACTCGCATCGAGAAAGATGCGTTGGGCGGAGGAAACCTCCTGGTGTCATATATGCCTTTGCACATCAAAGATCTCCACTGGGTGGTCGTGTCGCGGATGGCGCTGGATGATGCGCTCAAACCAGTAGCCGACATGGGGCGAATGTTCGGCTGGTGGGGTGCGGGCCTTTTGCTAGTGACGGCGATAGGTGCGTGGCTCATGACACGCCAGATCCTGCGTCCAGTCAACGCTCTGGTGAACGCTGCTTCGAAGGTAGCAGCCGGGGACCTTACTGCGCAGGTCAAATGGAAATGGAAGGATGAACTCGGCGTCCTATCCGACACTTTCAATTCCATGACAAAGAATATTCGTGAGAAGACGGAGGTGATCGAACAGAAGAACCGCGAGAATGAAGCCCTGCTGCTCAATATCCTTCCGGCAGAGATTGGGACTCGCCTGAAAGGAGGCGAGCAAGAGATTGCCGACAACTTTGCGGACGTCACCGTACTGTTTGGGGATATGGTCGGATTCACAGCACTGTCCAGCCACACATCCGCGAAAAAAATCGTGGAAATATTAAATGGCATTTTCTGCCTTTTCGATCGGGAAGCTGAGGAACTAGGAATCGAGAAAATCAAAACCATTGGGGACTGCTATATGGCTGTCTGCGGCTTACCCCACCCGCACTCCGATCACGCTGACAGAATGGCTCTCATGGCGCTCCGCATGTTGGAGGCGATCAGGCAATACAACAAGGAGAAGGGAACGAATCTTCAGCTGCGCATCGGGATCAACTCCGGTCCGGTAGTGGCTGGCGTCATTGGCCAGAGCAAGTTCATTTACGACCTCTGGGGCGATACTGTGAACCTCGCGAGTCGTATGGAATCGACAGGCGTGCCGGGGCAGATTCAGGTCACGCGGAGCGTGTACGAGCGCTTGAAGGGCAAGTTCGAATTTGAAAGCCGTGGCGCCATCCAGGTGAAAGGGAAAGGCCAGATCGACTCTTTTCTGTTGCACGGTCGAGTGGTTGCCGAGGAGGTGGCATCGTGAAGGTCAGAATCTTGGGATCGTCGGTGGGCGACACTTCCCCGCGCCAATACGTCAGCAGCTATCTCGTCAACGAAACCATAGCCGTTGACGCGGGTTGTCTGGGGTTGCACGGCACCCCTCGTGAGCAAGAAGGGATCCGGCACGTCTTCCTTACCCATTCACACTTCGACCATACCGCGACCCTGCCCATTTTCGTCGAAAATGCGTGGACGCCGACGGGGGAATCCCCTAGGATTTATGGTAGTTCGGAGACTCTGGATGCTGTGCAGCGGCACATCTTCAATGATGTGATGTGGCCGGATTTCGTCGCTCTCTCCAGGAAGATGCACCCGTTCCTGCACCTATGCCCCCTGGACACTGAACTGCCGGTGGCAGTCGATGGTCTCCGCATCACACCAATTCGCGTCAACCACGTGGTCCCAACCGTCGGTTACGTCATCACCGACGACCGGAACGCAGTCATCATTGCCGGCGATACCGGCCCCACCGAAAGGTTGTGGGAAGTCGCGCATCAGACCGCCGGCCTCAGGGCAGTGTTCTTGGAGGCGTGTTTCCCAAATTCGATGAAGCGCATAGCGGAAATATCCCTTCATCTCACGCCTGAGATGTTCGCCCGGGAAGTAGGCAAGATGCCCCCCGGCATCAAAGTTATCGTCACACACATCAAGGTGCGTTACCACGATGACGTCGTCCGAGAGTTACACGCCCTGGGACCTCCCCAGATGGAGATCGGCGACTGCGAGAAGGAATACGACTTATCGAAAGTGGTCACCGACCGCTCATTAACGGCCGTCTCCGAAGAGCCACGTGTCGCATGAGAGTTAGGAGATGAGGTACGAGCAAAATCCAGAAATCGTCAAAAAGAGACCGCTCAGACAAGGTTTCCAGTGAAGGTGGGGATACCCAAGCCACACGAACATTATCGCTTCCTGTCGGAATGGCGGCAGAAATGAGTCCCCGGCTCCGATTACCGGACACGACTGACACTATTGCCAGTATGCATTGAAGTTCGAATCTTGATTTAATTGGCCGAAGGCGTTTTCTAGGAGGTCTATTCAATGCCCGAAGCTGGAGGTGCGAACATTGAAATCGCTCACCACCTAAGCGCGCATAAAGAATCGTCGCAGTCTTTGAGACACGAAATATTGGAGATCGTCGAGGCCTTGGTGCTCGCGGTAGTCGCTATCAGCACTGCCTGGAGCGGCTATCAGGCAGCGCTTTGGACGGGGCATCAGTCAGAACTGTACGGCCAAGCAAGCAAACTGCGAGTTCAAGCCGAGGGAGCTGCCACCTACGCGAATCAGGAGCGTTTGTATAACGCTTCGACGGTGGTTGAATGGCTGAAAGCCGAAGCTCACGGCGACAAGAAGCTCGCCGACCTTTTTGAACGGCGTTTCCTCCCCGAGTTTCGTCCCGCGTTTGAAGCCTGGAAGAAGACTGACCCACTCAACAACCCCAATGCTCCGCCGGGCCCCCAGTTGATGGAGGAATACCGAAGCTCCAAGACGGAAGAGGCGGCCAAGTTGAACGACCAAGCCACAGAAGTATTCGAGCAAGGCACGCGAGGCCGGCAACTCTCCGACCAATATGTGCGAATAACGGTGACGCTAGCAACCGTGCTGCTGCTGATGGCGATCAGCCAGCGTTTCAAGACTCATGCTGTCCGATTAGGGCTGCTAGTGATCGCTGCCTTCCTGCTGTGCTTTCCGGTTTACCACGTCCTCACGCTGCCCCGAGCATAGAGCGGTCTGCCAGCACGCGACAGCTATGGACCTGACGGCAGTATCTCCAGCAGACGCGCGCGGTGGATTGCCGATCTCGGCGCGGGGTCTTTTCTGGCGCTCCTGATCGGGCTCCCAATTCAGTGGCGCAACCCGCTAATCCAGTGCTTCCCGTCTCTGCCTCACTTGGGCATGAATGAGAAGACACCAAGCACCGCACCGCCGACCACCAGCAGCGCCGGATTGATTTTGTACTGTTGCAGAATCAACAGGACACCAACGGCAATCGCTGCTGTTTCCACGCCGGAGATTGCGCCTTTTGCCATGGTGAAACAGCCGGCCAGCAGCAGCCCAATCGATACTGGCGCAAGCCCCTGCTGAATCGACGTTCTCCACGGCCATCTCTCAAGCTTCTTCCATAACCGGGCGACCACAAATGCGAGCACAGCAGTCGGCCCGAAAAAAGCAGCCAGGACGGCGATCGCGCCGAGGATTCCGCCAGCCCATTGTCCGATGACCAAGATCATCATCATGTTGGGGCCTGGGGCCATCTGCCCCACGCTGTACAGATGGATCAACTGTGGGAAGGTAAGCCACTTGTGGACCTCGACAGTCAGAATCTTCATTTCGGGGAATGCCGCCATGCCCCCGCCGACGGTAAGGATCGACAGATACGCGAACACGCGAACGAGTGCCGGAATCTGGTTCATAAAGTCGCACTCTCTTTCTGTTTTTTGCGAGGCCGATGGAAGAGTATCGCCAACAGGCCAACGGCTACCAGTGTGCGTGGAACCGACAGGTGCAACCGGTTCACGGAAATCACAGTCAGTGCCATGAAAACGAAATCAAATTTTCCTGCGAGCGATTTCTTACTGAGCCCCACAACCGTGAACAGGATCAGCCCAACCGCCGCCGCCGCCACACCTTTCAACGCGGCCGTGACAAAGTCGTGGTCTCCGTGAATGCGGTAGAACATACCGACGACGTACATGAGCACACCGCCCGGCAGGCAGATGCCGATGATCGCCGCGATAGAGCCGAGCGCACCACGCAGCTTGTCGCCCACCAGGATCGCCATATTCGTGGCGTTCAGGCCGGGAAGACTCTGGCTGATGGACAGCATCTCCACGAATTCTTTGTCGTCGACCCAATGCCGTTTGGTCACGAGGCTGCCGCGAAGGTACGGCACGACACCGCCAAAGCTGGTGGCTCCGATGATCAGGAACTCGAGGAAGATTTGGCCAATTGAGACTTCAGCCGACGCTATGGCAGACTCGGCTCCCCGTTGCAAAACGAGTTTCGCGGCCGTCTCACTCATGGCTTTGGGGCTCATTCCCCTTGAGGCGGTAGACCATGCCCGTCTTGGTCACGCCGAGCGCAAGCCAATCCCGGACGTCCTCTTGCAGAGTCACGTAGAACTGCGCGGCCAGTTTCTTCTGCTTTTCAGCTACGTCCTCTTTGTGATCGAACTTTACCTGGAACGCAAACTCTCCTACCAGAGACTTATGCTCGCCGCGTGTGCGCCACAATCCGATGTCGCACTTGGCAAGGACGCCTTTTCCGAAATCCAGCTGACCCAGCGTCAGCAGCACTTCTTCCACAATGCCTTCGTTCACCAGGCTTATCTTCTCGCCATCGTCCCTCTTGATTGCGGCGAGCGCCGGGAACACTCTGCATAGAGTGGCCATCGAGGTTCGATCCGCGTCGTGCATCTGGCTCAATCCGAACTGGCAGTTGTGTGAGTACAGGATGCGATATCCCCCGACCTCATCCTTTAGAGGAAGCGCCTCGGCCTTGAACTTGATTCGGTACTTGCCGGCGATCTTTGGCCGCACGTCCATGGCTGTCGCTTTTTGCTCATCTGGGTGGCGGAACTTGAAGACGATCTCTGGATCGCCCACGGGAAAACCATCCACGTAGCAAATGCGCCGTCGCAGGATGAACGCGTTGTTGTACAGCCGAAAATCAGGAGTGTCGCCGAACAGGATCTCCCGGACTTCTGGTCTTAGCCCAGCCTCACGGTCTTCGATGAAACCAACATCAAGCCTCTTCGCCGTACTCTTCACAATCTTTCCGAAGTCGCGGAAACTCTGCACCGAAGTGAAGCGATCGGGCTTCAATATGAGCTTGGCTTCCAGATACTGCACGCGGTCTAGAGGCGCGCCGTCGGCATAAGCTGATCCCGAGACTGCCATTGGCGAATCTCGCTGCTTGGACTTCTTGTCGCCCTTGTCCTGTATGTCCTTCTTGTGTTTGTGGCCGTTCTTCTTCGACATTTGATTCCTTTAAGAGACGCATAGTCGCACTAGACAAGCTGACCCCGCCTGAGAGATTGCAGTGCACCGCCTTACGGCAATCGCGCTCGCCTCGTCGATCCATTTCCGCTACCGCTCCATTGCAGCGGGCTTGTCTACACCCATTTCTATGGCGGGCGAACTCGTGTTTGCCCCGCAATTCTTGACGATCACGTGGCTCTTCATGAGTACATTAATCTTGGGGTCGAACAAGCCCTTGTAGGCCTTGAGCGATGGCCGGTTGCGGACATCAATGATGTTTCGCTTGGGATTACTCATGCTCATTCCTCTCTTTGGACCTTCTTGCATCACATGGTGAAGAGGAGAGCGAACCTACGTCCTCAGTTAAAAAGCGGACGACAAAGAAACGGCTATCCGCACACTAGACGCGCTCCCTTGCGTTGGCTACTGGTAGAAGTGACAGTCAGAAAGTGAAAGAGAGCGTTTTCAATAGCCACGGGCGAGAGTACACTCTGTGAGAATTGGTCGATCCCTCCAGCCGCAGTGATCGCCGAGGAGGTGCTCTCCGCACACGACTGGTATAGGACATTCGCGACTCTTGCGGGAGCTTGGGATAAGCTACCCACCGACCGGCCAATGGACGGAGTCGATGCCTCATGCTGGCGAAGGCAAAGAAAGTGGTCGCGAGACTTTCTGTTTCTCGGGTCTGACGGATCGCTGATGTCTGTCAAGTGGCACAATATCAAGATATCGCTTCGTTATAGCGAGAGCATCGAAAAGCCGATCGTCGCGTCGCCCAAATGGACAACGGGTGGATGTTCGAACTTATCTTGCCCTACCTTGGACAGTGCGATGAAGAGTGTCGCCCAATACCCGAACGTCAAGCCAGGCGAGGAGTTCACTGGCTATAAGAAATTGGTTGCAAAATCGGCATGATTGCGGGTTGCTATGAACCAACTAGCTGAACATCTTTCGCCGTTACCTGATGTAGCCGAGGAAGTTCGCGACTTTTACGACCGTTATCCCTACCCTCCGCCGGTCGATAACCTGGAAAAATATAAGCAGCTTTGGCAAGACCCGCAGAGACGCCGCGCCGACTATCATCTGTTCTGGCCCAGTCAGTCTTATCGCGAAGACCAAACCATCCTCGTTGCTGGCTGCGGAACATCTCAGGCAGCTAAGCATGCACTGCGCTGGCCAGCGGCGAAAGTTACCGGCATCGACTGTAGCGCCACGAGTGTGCTCCGCACCGAGCAGCTTAAACAAAAATACGGCCTGAAAAATCTCGAGGTCCACCGCTTCCCCCTTGAGCGAGTGAGCGACTTGGGGATGAGCTTCGATCAGATTGTGTGCACCGGGGTTCTTCACCATCTCGCAGACCCTGACACAGGCCTCAAGGCTCTGCGCAACGTACTTAAACCAGACGGAGCCATGCACCTGATGGTGTACGCGCCTTACGGACGGGCCGGCATTTATATGCTGCAGGATTTCTGCAGACGAATCGGTATTCGTGCCACAGATGCAGACATTCGCGATCTGAAGAGCGCGCTGAGTGCATTGCCTCCCGGGCACCCCCTTGAAAGCCTGTTGAGCCAGGCACCGGATTTTCGGCATGAGGCGGCGCTCGCTGATGCACTATTGCATCCACAAGACCGCGCCTACTCCGTTCCGCAATTGTTCGACTTTATCGAGAAGGCAGGACTGAAATTCGGCCGTTGGGTGAGACAAGCGCCTTACTCCGTTTACTGCGGCGCCATCGCCAGGATCCCTCAGGCGAGCCAACTGGCGCGCCTTTCCGTGGCAGAGCAGTATGCCGCGATCGAACTGTTTCGGGGTACGATGGCTCGCCATAGCATAATTGTTCACCGAAGCGACAACTCCAGCAATGTACAGCAACTCAGTTTTTCTGGTGATGACTGGCTGCGCTTCGTACCCATTCGAATGTCCGACACAATCTGCGTTCAAGACCGACTGCCTCGCGGGGCCTCGGCCGTTCTCATCAACCAGACACACACCTACAGAGATCTGTTCTTGCCAATCACTCCCGCCGAAAAGCGTTTGTTCGACTCGATTGACGGGGTTCGCAGCATCAGCGACATCGTGAAAACGACGTTGCCCCCCGCAGATCGTAACGCCGACATGGCCCGCTCGTTCTTTGAACGACTCTGGTGGCATGACCAGCTAGTGTTCGACCGCTCAGTGCGTTCAGCGATTTAGAGAGAATGGGAAAGGCAAGAAACTGTTTTGCCTGTTAGGAGAAAGGCCGTTGAAATTACTTCGGGACCCATATGTGCCGGAATGTCCCCGAGATTATTCGTCCCGCTCACTGGGGTAAACAACCGAGTGTTCGGCACAGATTCTTTCGTAGACCTGGCTTTCCTGTTCGCGCTGAAAGGTGCTCAACACGTAACCGCAGAGAATATCGATGTTAGTTATCTTAGTTATTTCGTCCCAGAGGTGTTCGACCTGAACCGCGGCGTCCGCGTTACCCTGCGCCCATAAAGTGGGTGCACATTCGCCACAGGCTGCAATTCGAGGATTTTCTCCCTTGGCCGCCTTAGCCGCTGTTGCCAGCAGATCGCTCGCAACCTTGTGGAATCGGACTGGGTCGGGTAGATCGTCGACTATGAACGTCGAGAGGGTCTCGGCAACATTCAGCGGGATATAAGTCCCATGTCCGATAGCAGCGCCGATATTCAAACCTCGTGCTTGCAACCGCTGCAGAAGATGGTTGTGGTGTAACCCGGTCGCGACCACGACGACTGCATTCCCAACCTTCAGCGCGGCTTCGATGAAACGAGTGAATCCAACCAAGAGAGACTCATCGTCAGCATAGAATTGAACTGCGTGGCTGCCCGCGCCATTTCCGCGCGAAGGCGTCGGAATAGGCTCCCGGTCGAACAAGCGCTTGGGATTTTGCGCCGGAGTGACGCCCGTGCGATTGGGATCTGAGATTCCGCTACCGATGTATTGTCCGCCCTGACAAAGCGCCTCTACAGCGGCTACGAGTTCGCGTGCAGCATAGGCCTTGACAACGTAACCTAGCCCCCCGGAGCTGAGGGCCTCCTGCACCACGTCCCAGGAAGATTCTTGGCTTACAAAGAGTATTTTGGATTCGGCGGAGAGCTTGCGGATTCGTCGAGCGGCTTCGATTCCATTCAGCGTCGGCAGTCCGATGTCGAGAATAATTAGGTCCGGTCGCAGTTCCTCCGACGCACGAACCGCTTCCAGCCCGTCTGACGCCTCTCGCACGATCTGTAACTCCGGTCTTTTCTCCAGAGTCGTACGTACGAATCGACGGAATGGTTCGTAATCATCGACCACTAATACGCGGACGGATGACATGCAGGTACCAGCCTTTCATTCGGTGGAACCGCACACGTTGCAACCGGCATCAACCGATCATCATCTCGTTCATCCGCGGCGTCAATAGCCCGAAAGTTGCAGTAAAGCTTTAGTTTTGTCATTACTCTCTCTAAATCGAGAGGGGTGCCAGACCAGCACAACACTACGTGCACCACGTCGCCAGTCTCAGAAGCGCACGTCCCTCCGTGGTGCCATCAACCTCGCGCTCAACAACGTAAAACCCAAGCGACGCATATTAGTCGCGCTGGATTTGTAATCGACAACCCGGGGGACACCTTTAGCAAAATTCTTCTCGGGAGTTCGTGGCGGGGGTTCAATGGCACGACCCATCATCTTGAAACTGGCCGCTGGAGGCCATGGAGCCCAGCGAGCGAGCACAGTTCAGGATTTGCTGGTACAGGGGATCATTCTTCAGGGCGTTTGGAGCGATGTAATTCATGTTCTCGCGGCTGGCGACAATCTTATTGCTTAACTTTTGCATGTTGTCGAACTCGTTGCTGAGCAATTGAAAGGCTTGTTGATCGGAATCCGTCGACGCTGCCACGGATGCCAGTCTAAGGTTAGTAGCCGCCTGGCCCTGAAAACCGGCAACAACGGTGTCCGTTACCGGGTAGCCGTTCTGGACTGCATTGAGAAGTGTGCTGCGCCATTCTCTAATCACAGACATTTCTTCGATGCCGGCCTTCAAAAACTCTTTCGAAAATCCTGGATCTGCCGGTTGGCTGCTGGATGGCGTGGTTGCGGGCGTAACTGCAGCGGAAGCAGGCAGGGTCAACAGAATCTGAGGTCCGTTGAAGTGAAGCGTGCCGTTCGTCAGTCGCGCCAGCGCCTCGATGTCGACATAGGATCTGCCATTTATCTGAGTCACAGCCGCATCCCCGGGCTGACCGCTTATTGTGAGCTTTCCGTTCTGCTGCACAGTCTGAGGCGACGCCAAGCATGCAACGGCCAGAAAGGCAGACAAAATTAATGATCCCCTCGTCACTTGCCTGCTCATAGATCCACTCCTTATTTGTATCGCGTGACGCCAGCTGCGATTTTTAGATCATCGGAACCAACGGGTTCCGAAGACAACTACACTAGCCACGTTTCGTATTCACGCTATCGGGCAGAGGAGGATTGGACGACTGTCAATAATGCCAGTCAGCGATGGTCGGCTATTGTGGAGTCAGGCTCTGAGCGAGGCTTATCAGGTTTTGCGGCTGGACTCGAATGATCCCACCGCGCGGGCTATCAATATCGGCTATGAGAAAAAACGAGACGGACACGGCGAGTGGCAACACCATAAACAACCGGCTCTTTCGGTGCGCGCCGTAACCGATTAACAGATTGCAGCCGACGGAGATCAGTAGCAGCAGGACCCAGGCCTCAAGTGGAATGCGGTTCCACCAGGCGGCCTGAGTGTAACCCTGCGAATTTAATACGTCGTTCATCCCCGCGAGGGCCAGGGCCGTTAAGGGTGTTGGCTGAACTGGCGCGCCAACCTCCACGGCGGACCACAGCTGGTTCTGCAGTTGGGCGGTATCGGCATTGATCCGCTGAAGCTGTTGCCCGTTCGTGGCGGTGTAGAAAAGTACGCGCAGGTCAAGATATCGTCTAAGCAGGTCGCGCACCTTCGCGGCGTCCGCGGCAGGCAGCACATCGACGCGAACGTATTCTGTGCCAATCGCGTTGGCCTCTGCTTCTTCGTAGTTTTTCCGCTGGTCGTATCGGCCGATAGCCATCGAAAACGTGAATCCAATAAGCAGGCCCAGGAGTGTCAGAGCGCCGGCTTGGACAACGTTGAAGTCATCCCGCTGATCTGCTTGCAACGGTTGCCTTTTAGCAAAGAAGAAACCGATTCGGGCCGAGAGCCACAGTGCCACGAAACACAAGACAGAGACGGTGAATGGAAAATCCATCGCGTTCTTCATACGGTGCCACTACCGTTATCTTTGAGACAACGCCACAATTGCCCGGCTTCGCTATGACGCAGCAGATCCGCTGATTGTGCCAGATCCGATAGAGGCTTGTACGTGTTACCGCCGGATTGTCAGTCTTGTTCGTGACAAGTAGATTCGCCGAGATCCCTCAGTCACTCCTGTACCACACTCCAACTGTCATCGGGATCGAACTCAGTCATGGCAGTGGCTGTTTCCGTCGTGGTCTTTCCCAAGTCCTTCTGTAGCAGCACGTCATCCTGATCGATGATGAATGTCATCACTCCAGAATTACGGTATTGCGCTGGATACGCGACGAATGCGAATCCACCGGTCATCTTCCCGTCGACCACGTAGTCCTTGGCGCCGCCATTGGCGTGACTGCCCTGCTTAGTCAGCATATGAAAGAAGTAGCCGTGGAAAGGCATGTGAGAATTTGGCTTTGCGCTATACCCCTCATCAGTCGCAAACGCTACCAGCGGACCGAGTGGGCTTTGAGGCTGATCGTCTGGCGCTGCCCAATACAAGCCGTTCTGCTGACCATTATCGCTGATGAATTTCAAGGCATATTGTTTCGTGCCCCCAAGGTCGCCACGCTCGACGAAGTATTTGGCTTGGGCGTCGGCGAGCGCTCCACAAACATTGATGACTGCCAGTTCATTTCGGCCAATGCGTCGCGCCAGGATTTCATCTCTTCCCGCACCCGTGTCGAAGAACCACTGCCCGCCGTCATTTTTCCTCAGCGGAATCGGGAAGGCAAAATTGTCGGCTCCAACCAGTAGGATCTGGCTGGCATCGGGCATCTTGCGCCAGCGGTGCATTTGCGCATACCCCGCTATGAATGCAGCGCGGGTGGCCTTGTCTTGCACGGCATCCCCGGAAGAGATAAGGTCCTTCGATTCCGGACCAAAAATTGCCAGAAGCGCGTTTTGATCTCCCGCCTTTCCCGCCTCCAGCAGGGCGTTGCCCGCGTCCTCAGGGGAAGCAAACGTTTTCAACGAAGGCGTATCGGACTTGTTGCAGCCAGCAAGGAGAACGATTAGCCCCAAAGTAAGTACCCAGTTTGCAATTCTCCCGATGTCGCGTGACATACTCATCCTCCAGAACATCGAATGTGAAGCGCCTCACCAGCGCCGAGTTTCGTTGCGCTCGGGACTGGCCCGGGCTCATCTCCGAAAACCACCGCCGCCGGAGCGGCCGCCCCAGCCACCACCACCGCCCAGGCTTTCCGAACCACGAGCGCTAGCGGTCTTATTTTCCCACCCTCCGCCGCCACCGCCGAAAGCCGACGATCCGCCGCTTCTCTCCTGTTGTCCCCAGCCGCTCGGCGAGCTGGTGGGTTTCTGCACGTTGTTCCAGCTTCCACCCTTATCGCTCTGCCAGCCGCTGCCCGTGTTCTTGTATTGGGTGCCGTTCGCGGACGCGTATTTGTTGCCGTTTGCGGTCTGACCAACCGCACCGCTGTTGTACTTACCCGACGCGCCGTAGGCGGAGCCTCCGTTCGAGGTTTGTATCGACCCAGTCGTTCCTTGAGACGTCGTTTGATGCTGGCTGTACGCGGTGTTGCCGTTCTTCGAGACCGTCGAGCTCCCCCAACTTCCATTGGCATTGGAACCTTGCTGAGTCTGGCCGTATGCCCCGGTCCTTGGGTTGTAAGCTTGGGCAGCGCTCTGCGTGCCGTAAGCGTTGGAGGTTGACGCGCCGCGGGCATAGGTTCCGGTGGAGGGGTTGTATGCTTTACCAGCGCTCGCGCTCCCGTATCCGTTGGAGACTGTTCCGCCTCGGGCATAGGTCCCGGTAGACGGGTTGTAGCTGGTGCCGTAGCGCGCCACACCGGAGCCATAGTAGCCACCGTGCCACGCAGCATTTCCGTAGTACGCACCACCGCGATACACCACCGTCGTAGTGCCGTGCCAACCACAATTCCAACTGCTATATCCCCACCCGCAACATCCCCCGCTCATCATCGCGCCCACAGCGATTCCGGCTCCAAACGCAAGGATGCCGGTGGCGGCCACAGTCGCGGCACTGTATCCAGGAGTTACATACGGGTAGCCGTAAACCACCGCGGGGTTGTACATAGGGACATACACGACCTGCGGATTCGCAGATTGAATCACGATGACTTGCGGCGACTGTTGCACGACCGTGAGTTGTGATCCTGACTTGAGGTTTCCGGCAGCCAACGCCTTGGCCCGCAAAACCTGGACCGCCGCCATGACGTCCCCGGCCTGTGTGTGATACGCCTCCCCTAGTGCAGAGGTCCAACTGAGATTCGACGCCAAATTGCCGAGTACGGAAGGAAATTGTGTAAGGGCCTTCACGCTTGGATCCCACTGCTGTGCGTCGACCGCCTGCATGAGATTCGTTCCCGTGAGATTACCGTTCTGCTGCAGCCAACTGGCGGCGAAAGCAACTTGATCGGGGAAGGTCGCGGCTGCCAGAACCTGTGCGACCAAAGCGTCCGGGTATAGCGCGATCGGCGCAACCAGTTGCTGCAATTCGTCCGGGGATAGCGGCGCGCCTTGTCCAGAGTAACCGCCGGACGCAGGGGGCGCCGGTTGCTGAGCTCCCACTTCAAACGGCGTAATAAGGATCAGCGGCACCCATAACGTCGCGCACAGAACCTGTTTCACCAAATTCGTAATCATGCGTTTTCTCCCGCCCGGACGAACCACATTTTCGAGTGTGGCTGGAGCAATTGCCCGGGTACCATGCTCGGTCAGAGACCCGCGCCCAGCAACTGTCAGTTTTGACAAAACTGACTAGAGAACTTACGTACTAAAACACCCATCCCAGGCTGGAAGTGGACCCGTAGTCACTCTTGGGCAGTTTGTCTGGCGGGCGGCTGTCGAAATTGAGATAGTAGCCAAGCCTCCAGTACAAATCTTTGGCCAGTCTCAATTTCAGTGAAGTATTGAGGTCAAAACGGACGCGTCCGGGATCGGTCAGACTCGGATAAAGGCGAGCGTCCGCTAGAATGTTGGTAGTCTTGAAGCGGAAAAAATTCACCTGAGTTCCCAAGATTGCTTCGGCACTATTTCCTGTACGGTCGACCGTGGCCGCGGCGGAGTAGCGTTCCCCGTTCCAGTCCGCGCCGACAAAAGCGGCAATGAAACTATTGTTCGTGTAGTTGAACATATGCCCCACCGCGCCTCCAAGAGTCGTACGTAAGTCGAGCTGTTGCTCGTCACTCTGTAAGAAATCTGCGAGTCCCCCATAGAAGTTTCGCGGCGATAGCAACTGTCTAGTGATATTCAGTCGTACCTCGTTGCGAAGATCAGAGATATTCCCTCCGCCACTGAAACTGGATTCATAGTTTCCCGAAGCCAACCACTTTGCCCGCTCAAAGAGTGCATTCGTTTGAAAGTTGTATTGTGTGCGGTTTTGTTGTTTGGAGTAATTGACTCCGGCGTCCATTCCACCGTGCAGATTCGGCCAGAAGCCTGGGTCTGTGGTGTGAAGCTCAACAACATCTTTGGCCGGGATCACCTCGCTTGTGGAGGGTTCCGTCACCTGCAACTCCATTTTTTCTGGAGCCTTTCCTTCAGCCGTACTCTGCAGGCTGCCTGTGTAGCGCACTCCTGTCTTATCCGCGACCACAAAAGTCTGAGGACTTTCTATGTGGCTAATCTTGGACCAATCCAGCGAAACTGTGCCTTCACCAACCGCCAGCTTGACATACAAGTAGCCCTTCTCGAGCCTGACGATCTCGCAAGTCATGCGGTCACCGTTAACGAACTGGACAACGTCTTTCTTTTCTCGCGCAAAGCAAATCGAGCTCAATGTGAAGGCGAGCAACACCAGCAAAACGGGGCAATGTGAATACCAACGTCGATCGTGGACACTGATGTCTTGCATTTTGTTCCCTCATGGTTTCCGGCCGGAGCGCGACCGCCTCGATGGGAGCTTATGCCCTCAAGACGCACGAAATTCCTCTTCACGCACTCTCAAACAAATTAAGTGGCATCGTGCAGGACACACACCTGTCAGAACTGGCAGTTGGAAGACGATACAACGGCAACTAGTCTCGCATGACGAAAGCGATATCTATGAGAGAGCGGCGAAACTCTAAGCATTGGCTGAAAATCGCGTTGTTTCTTTTTTTTATCAGTGCGTCGTTGAGCGCGCAATCCGTTCAATTCCTGCCCGAGGTCGATAGCTACCTCACGCTGAACTCAATGGTTCGTACTTATTTCCAGGCAAAAGACGATCGAGAAGGCGGCGATCCAACCCAAGCCACCTTGGGACCGAGTATCCAGTTTTACCTCAAACCCCTGCTCAAACTTAAAAGAATCACTGCGTTCGACCCGGACGACGCCAAGGCCAGACCACTTGTGTTTGAGACTGGATACCGATACATCACGGCTCCAAACGCCGCTCCCGAAAATCGGCTTTTGATGTCGGTAACCTTTCACCTTCCCCTGACAGCGCGATTTCTGATCCTCGACCGAAACCGCGCAGATCTCGACTGGAAGGATGGCAAGTTCTCCTGGCGTTATCGCAACAAGCTCACGCTCGAAAGGACCGTCGCGATTTACTCCTATCATCTAATTCCCTATGCCGCTGTCGAACCCTTCTACGAGAGCCAGTACGAGAAATGGAGCACCACGTCCCTTTACTTCGGCACCCTGCTGCCGGTGGGAAAGCATGTAGAGTTCAATCCTTACTACGAGCATGACAACAACACCGGAAAGCGCCCGAATCAGCAAGTGAACTCAGTCGGTCTTGCAATGTATCTGTATTTTTCCGTGGAAAAGCAATGAACGAACATTTCCAGCCCACTATTGAGGCGGGAGTTCCTGAGTTGGTTTCTGACTCTTCTTTTTGGAGAACTTTCGTTGGAGATCAGGTCCAAATTCCGAGAAAACGGCTCCCGCCGTTCCGAAGATGATGCCGATGCCTGCCCTGGAGAACACCAACCCTACGCTCCGATCCTCCGCTGGATAATACAGTGTGGAAACGCCGCCCGCAGCAATTCTCCCCAACGAATTGGACCAATTGAAGGTGGCGCGTCCTGAATCTGTGCGAGTCACGAATGCGCTTGCGAGCGAATGCCCCAGCCGCCTTTTGAAACTTCCCTCGCCCTCCCGGAAGTACCTGGGATCCTCACGCAACAATGTCGGAAAAACAAACGTGCTCATAAACTCGCCAGTAGCGAAATCGGCGACCGCCGCGCCATACCGCTTCGCGTACCCCGCCGCGCCTTGGCCGTAAGATGGGAAATCATTTGTCGCCTGTCCGATTCCAGCCTGAATTGCGGTCCCAACAAACGTGAACGGATCAGTCACGTTTTGCCGGAAGATGCGGAACTTACCTCGCGGCGTGAGGGGCTCGGCGTTCCTGTCGTTCGTGATACCGAAGGTTCGCACAACGCCAAAAACACGTTCGCTGTCAGGAGAGTTGGTTTTTTCTGCATCCTGCGCCCAGGCAAGCGAAGCAAGCGCAAACAGCAGAGGCAGAAGCGCGCGGGACTTGAGTCTCACGGAAGAATACTCTTTCCGACGATGGGCCATCGTGGTTGCTACAGCTCTCATTCCGCCTGCCGCGGCTCGAGGTCGAGATATTTGATGAGCACGACTTCATTGCCTTGCTCGCTGTAGACAAGCTGATCGACGAGCTTTTGCGCCAGCAGAACCCCGAACCCACCTGGGCGCATGCCCTGCGCGTTGCGAAACTCGACGTGCCTCACCGGATCGTCGGATGGATTGGCAATGGCCGCATGGGGAATCTCGTCCAACGTAAATCCTTCACCCGGATCGCTGATGCGGCAACTGACCATGTGGCGAGCGCGTATATAAGAAATTTCGACTTGCTGGTTGGGATCAAGCCGCCCGCCGTGCTCAATCGCGTTGACCAGCATTTCCCGAAAAGCCATACCCACGGCGGTTCTCTCCAGGGTCGGCAACTCCGCGATCTCATCAAAGAACTGCAGTACGCGATCCGCCGTCTTAAGGTCGCATCGAGCCAGGATACGAATCCATTCCGGAGTTGCCGAGAGTACGTCGATACCGTCGTCCCAGCAGGGCTCCTCCATTGCGTGCCGAATCATAACGGCCAAGGCGTCGGGGGAATATCCCTTGGAAAAATAACTAAAAGCATGTTCGCGCATCGATGTGATTACGTCCCCAGGAGTGCTTTCGTCGGCCAAAATGATCAAGCGGGTATGAGGACGGATACGCCGGATCTTGCGAAGCAATTCGATGTCCTCCCTCCCTGAGGTCTTCTCGCTGGTCAAGATCAGATCGAAGCCTTTCTTCTGTGCCGTGAGGAGCGCCGTCGCATTGTTCGGGACCCGCTGGATTGCCCAGGCATCAGGGTCGAGAATGTCCCGCAGCTCTGCCTCAATTTGCGAGTCACCACCTACAACCAGTGCCGTCCGAACCGGGAAGGGGCGCAATTCGATCGAGGAAACCGCGTTCATTTTGGACACCCTTTATTGGCGCAATCGCCAAACTCGAGGCTATGCTTTGAACCGAGCATCGAAACGACAGGGCGCATGAAATAATTGCCCATCGCGGTGCTCGGGCCGTTCAGCACAACCCCGAGTCTGTGGGAGTCAGACGAGTATTGCCCTTGACGGCCCGCATCGAAGCCTTATGGCAACGAGTTGTCTAAGCTCCGCCTGCCACTCCGCGATTCACCAACACCTTGACTTCCACGCGGCGATTCTGTGCCCGTCCGGCGGCTGTCTCATTAGGCGCTGAAGGATCAGCAATCCCCATCGCTCCCGGGGCCACAATGTGGCGCAAAGGAACGCTGCAGTTCTGCAACAGGTACGCCACCACCGCTTGCGCTCGATCCATGCTCAACTGTTGGTTCATGGCGGCGGTGCCGGTGGAGTCCGCAAAGCCCTTTACTTGGATGATGTAGCCCTTCTGGTTGATCGCGCTCTGCGCCAGCTGCGTCAAGGAGGTTTGGTCCTGCGTCGAGAGTTTGGCGGTTCCGGTATCGAAGAGAAGGTTTGCCGTCCCCTTTGTGTCGTATTCCGAAAGCTCGGAGAAGCGCTGGGTCGTGGCTGCAATGTCCTGCTGGTTGGCTCCGATCTGCTCCTGGTTTGCGCTGATCTGCTCTTTGTTAGAAGCCGTTTGTACTGCGTTCGCGGCAACCCCTTCTTTATTGGCCGAAACCCCCTGTGCATTGGCGGCAATGTTGGCCTTGTTGACTGCCTGCTGTGCCTGGGTCGGGCTTAAGCCGGCCTGGATGGTTTCCGCCAGAAGCAAATCGTTGTTGGAGAACGTGATGGTTTTCGCCACCACGTGGCTGTCGCTGCCCATCCCGTCGACTTGAATCTTCAATCCCGGAATCAGAGCGGTAACTGACTGCTCCGCTTTGCGCAAGCCCAAGCCTTTCGGTGTTTGAACCTTCGTCGAGTCGGTTAATTCCACAACGACACTTGATTGATCCTTAGTGTTCTTCAGCGTCAGATCTTCTCCGTCTCGACCGGTAATCAGTCCGCTGACTTTGACTTTCTTTCCGTTCGACTCGCCATATGCGAACCCGGCACACAGAACAAACAGAAGTGCCGTGCACGCTACGATCCCTTTACTGTTCCTCATGATCTTGTCCTCTCGCTTTTGAAATTGCGCGAGCAAATTCGCTCGGGTGGTTAGTCGCGTACCACCTATCGAGAAATGCTAAGCACCTTTCCTTGCCATGCCCACTGTCAATACTGACAGCCTGGAGTTAGCGCTCGCTTCGGACGCAGATTTGTTCAGCAGCAAACAGAGCTCTACCACGCACAAGACATTGTTGACGTGCAACACTGTGCAACCCAGAAACACCCTAAAAGGATTCCCGGAAAATGACGGCAGGAAGGGACCTGTTAGCGGCTGTAAACACGTTTCTCGCAGGCAGGCGGTTTGTGAGTAGCGGTTTCTGATCACCGCTTGTACACGCTGTTTTTACCACCACGCTAGCAATTTTGACAGGTTCGATGGCCGAGTTTGACAGGTACGCTGACTTACTTCATCAGGTTGCTCTTCGCCCTGAAAGAGGACGGAGAGCCTTCTCTACCCACGAAGCCGTGGAAGATCACGTCACTACCGCGGCTTCGCTTTTTTCGAGTTGTTTGGGGTATCGGATGCCCGTGGTCTGGGCCCGCTAACGTCGCCTTTTCTTGCGACGTCACTGTGACCCTCGAGGTGAGGTTGTACTGCTGAGTCAAGAGCACATCTTATTTCGCCGCCTGTAGCCACTCGATGCAGTTGCGATCGCTACCATCGCCAGCACAACCGCCTCAAAAATCTCCACCCATCGCTCACGGATGTCGCTGCCTGGTGGGTGATAGTGGCTCCGCTTGTGAATTTTGTAAGCAAATTAGATGTTCGGTGTTATTTCAGACATTCCTTGCGACCTCGGATTTCGCGCTCTGAGAGCGTGTCTCCATTAGAAAACACTGTTGAATCGCGCTGTACAAAAACGCTGTGGTCAGTCCGAACAACAGCCACCCGCTCAACGCCTCGATCGCTCCCATGAGTCGCCATCGGTCATCCAGACGCAGACCCGACCCATAGGTGGTCATTGCCCCTAGTGAATAGAGCATTGCGGACTTGAAATCAGGTTGAGCGCCGAGAAACTTGTAGCAACCCGCCCATAGGCCTGCTTCCACCCCGTGCAAAGCGGTGGCAACCAAGATCACGCCGCTTATGAACAACGCGAAAACAATCGTGGGATGGCGCTTGTCTCTCTCGCGGGTGTACAGGTTGACGCCTTTAACGTTCACCAACCGGAGTCCCAAAACATGAATGACCACCGTTATTACGATCAACGGCAAGCCCCACTCCCAATCAGCGCGCCATACCGTCGGCATGGACAAGCAGCAACTGAGAGCGTCCAGTTCAATTCTCATCAAGACCTCTTTACTGGTCCTCGGCCCAACCGGATTGCCCGGGCGAGTCAGAAAACGTCAAGTCCGCCACGCTGTGAAATCAGTTTTCCAGTTCCTTTCGCGTCAGAGCATCCGCTACCGCGGCCCAATACCTGTCAATCTCAGAATCCGTTTTCCGCGCATTCATCAAGGCCAATGCAATTGCCGCCTGAAGATCATCGTCGGTTTCGTCCAAAAGAAACATCGCCTGCAGAGTCGGGTGGGGGAAGTAGTAGATGTTCATCGTCATTCTCCAATCTCGCCGGCGCTCGACGTGGATCCTCCAGCCCAGCCCCGTCGGCTCTGCTCAATTCACTTCTGTGGTTGTTGTTCCAACTGTTTCAGTTTTTGCTGCATCATCATCATCTGCTGCTCCTTGGAGAGCTTCGGAAACAGGAATGCAATTTGTAACCGCAGTCCCCAAGGTGAAGCTCCCGGAGGATGAACGGCGTTAGCATAAAATTGCGCTGTGAGATTTACAGGCTGGAATCCCAATCTCATGATTCTGCCCACGCCGCCCCCGACTGGAACAATCCATCGACCTCCATTGCTCGCTTCCCAGTTCGCCGTCAGCGTCGGCTGCCAGGTGATGTACCAGCCTTTGTTCAGGTTGTAGTTGATGAAGTATTGGAACAGCATCTGGTTCACGGCAGGCCGGCTGGATTGCCCGGCGAATGACCAAACGTTATTCACTAATCCGCCGAGCGTCCATTTCCCCGGCTGTGCCAACACCACGACCGAAGGCCCGATGCTCCACTTTCCCTGCCCCAACACAGAATTGGTCGCCGTCGGCAATATGAATGTCGGTCCGACGCCCCAGATTACCTTTCCCGGTTTCGCGGGGGACAGGAAGAACGACGGGTTCAAATCTCCGAATCCGTACCCTCCCTGGTTGACGGGTTGGCTCGATGTGGGTTGAAAAATAATCGGGGTAATAATGCGGGTTATGAGATTCCAGTTCTCGCTCACACGCGCCGGAATGACGGGTTGAATGTTCAGTACATCCTGGGTGCGGTCATCCGGACCGATGCCGAAGTTGTTGTTGTTTTGCACGGGCACGCTGATGAGGCTGGCGACAGGATTCTGTGCCGCTTTTCTCAAGGCATCAGTATTTACCGCTGCTGCTGGGGTTTCCTGAGTTGCAACCTCATTTCCCGGCACGCCGATCGGCGTATCTTGCGCAATAAGCGGAATAGTGGCCACGAGAACGACGACCAGACAGAGGACGTGACAGCTCTTATGGAAGCTCATATCGCGCATAGTTCGAATTCTGAATAGCAAATCTTGACTTCCATACACCGCCGCCAGTGCATCATGGCTGCGAACGAGTGCCCACTGTCACTTGTTACAGGGTGGCAATTGAACGAACCGTATCCTGTTTGGGCAGAGGGGTCAGAGGTCTTTGTTGTTTCATAAGCGCGAATAAGAAGTAGACGATTGTGTAGAGCACAACCGTCGCATCCATCGCGGCGCCCGCCCAGAAGCCCCGTGAATAGGGACGCCGAACGTTCGCCATCACCAAGTAAACAATGAAAGCTTTTTCCAGAGCGCTGTAGATGAGAATCGGGTCACGCCAAGCCGGGGAGTAGGCCGCGACGATCATGAATATACCCATCAATCCGAGCAAGATTCCCCAGTGCTGCAAAATAATAATGTAGTCCTGCCTGAAGGGAATGAGTTCGACCTTCTCTACCGTCCACCGCGGCCAAAACGCATTGAGAGCGCCCAATGCCGTGATTGCGCCAGTGAGAACAAAAAAAGGACGGAATGTCAGATCAAACCAGCGTTTCATACTTATCATCCGTAACTGATCTAGCGTCGACTTCCCACTGTCAGAACAAACAGTCGATGCGGTTCTCAGCTCAGACCACGATCACGTAGGCCGGGATCTGCAATCCGATGCTTTTACCCTGTCATCTTTGACAGTTCTCAGACCAGAAGCGCCCCCATACCATTCCGTGTTAGCGATCATGAACGCAATCAAGGCTGGGAACTGCATTGAGTCTTAGGAGGACAAACACATGCGCTACAAAGGATATCGTTACTTTCTGATCATGGCCGCGCTTCTTCTATTCGCGGCAACCGGATCATTTGGCCAGAACGCGAAGGTACGAGTCGTTGTGAAGCCTCATCAGGCCTACGTCTTTGTGGATGGGACGCCGTTCGGCGACAGCAGTCGAACTATTAAGGTCCCGCCTGGCGATCACACCATCAGCGTCTATAACTATGGTTATAAGCCTGAGACCCGCCAGGTTTCGCTTACCGCAGGGAAAAATGCGGACCTGACCTTTGAATTAGCCGCTGTTTCCGGTCCGGTTTCGGGTCCTTGGGGACGTATTCAGATTGAGGGTGCTCCACGCGCTGCCATCTACCTGAATGGCAAGACGCCCGAGTATTTTGTCGGGCATGGAGACGAATTCGACAATTCGGGTGCCCTATTCGCCTGTTGCACGCAGGAACTGATTGTTCCTGCCGGGACTCACGAAGTCACGGTAGTGAATCAAGGCTCGCAAGAATTATGGTCCGGTTCGGTCAACGTTCCCGCCGATCAGCGGGTTATTTTGTACGTACCGAGCGGCAAGCAGAAAACCAAACCCTGGCACGGGGGCGCGACCATTGATTCCCTTGCTCGATTCAAAGCCGGTGTGGCCAGCGCAACCATCGCAATCCCTCCGGTCAGCGGAAATATTAGCGCTTCGCCTGCAAAGATCAATTGCGGAGACTCAACCAGCGTCTCCTGGCAGACGTCTGAAACTGTGCAGCGAACCATTACCGCCGACTCGGAAACTTTGAAACAAGTTGATCCGAGCGGAAACCTTTCGGTACAACCGAAGAACGCAACTACCTACCATCTTGTAGCGTCTGGTCCCGGCGGAAGCGTAACCTCATCCGCGCCGGTCGATGTCAATTCAACGATCCAGAGCTCGATCGATGCATCCCCAGCTCAACTTCGTTACCGCCGAATCGGCGACAAGGTGATCGAGCAGGGCTCAGCAAATTTGGGTTGGACGGCGACCAACGCCAACTCGGTCAGTATTGATCCGTTGGGATCGGTAGGCACCAACGGTACGCAATCTGTTGCCGCTACGCCTAAGCAGGAAACCAACGGCCCGGTCGACGAGGTTAAGACGTTCACTCTCACCGCCAAGAACGATTGCGGCGGCACGGATACTCACACCGCGTCAATCCATGTGACCGGTTCGATCGAGCCGATACCCGACGTTCCGCTGGTGAGCGTATTTTTTCCTACCGGCTATCCTGAGGCACGCCATCCCGAGGAGGGTTTGGTTCAGAGTCAGAAGCAGTCGCTGGATCGCACTGCAGAGGGATTCAAGAAGTATCTGGAATACAACCCGGATGCGCACCTCACGGTCGCGGGCAATGCTGACGAGCGCGATTCGAATGCCAGGAACAAACCCCTCAGCGAACGACGCGCAAATCTGGTCAAGCAATACCTTGTGTCGCAAGGGATTGCGGACAGCAAGATCGAGACGGAGGCATATGGAGACACGAAGCAGCTAGACGCAAGCACAGTCGCGTCATTGCACGATCAAAACCCAAACAAGCTCCCGAATGTCAATCCACAAGCGCTCGGTTGGGCCTACAACCGCCGCGTCGACATAGTGCTGCTACCTAAGGATGTGCGCTCTACCCAATATTTTCCGGGTGATGCACCGGAGGCTAAAGTCCTGGCAGACAGTAATTGGCTCGGACAGAAAGAAGTCGTGACGCTCGCGGCGGAAAAGAGCAAGCTTCCTGACGACCCGGCGTCGGCACACTAGATTTAAGGTTGCGGAAAACTTCGATGTTGGGTGACGCGGCGCTTTCGAGCTTGCGGAAAAACAAAAGTCAGCGGCTCGGAGCCTTCAAAACTCCAACGCTGGGCGTTTTTCCGCAAGCCGTTCGGCGCTGCGACAGTTCAATTGTGAGTCCTCGATTGATTTTTGGTTTCAGCGGAGATTGCCAAGTGGTGCGCGCGGGCCCTTGTGAACTCAAAGATCAGCAAAAGGGGCAACTATGAAAACAACACTGCAAAGCCTCCTCGTCGCCGCGCTGGTTTGCGCACTTGGGGTAACGGCATACGCTGCCGATTCCAAGATCGAACAGAAGCAGAAAGACATCCGCAACATGGCGGATGCCACACTTCAACGCCTCTACAAAGCACAGCCAAACGCAAAATTGGCAGTCGAAGGCAGAGCCGGATATGCAGTCTTTAGCAATCTGGGAGTGAAAATCTTAATCGCCGGCTCCGGCAATGGAAAAGGCATGGCCGTCGACAATAAGACCAAGAAAGAAACTTTCATGAAGATGCTCGAACTCCAAGCGGGTCTCGGGATCGGCGTGAAGAAGTTCAGCGTAATTTTCGTTTTCGACACCGAAAAGGCGTTCGATAGCTTCGTGAACTCCGGGTGGCAATTCGGCGGACAAGCTACGGCCGCAGCGACCACCGGAGCTCAAGGCGGAGCGATGGCGGGGGCGGCGTCGGTCTCCGACGGCGTTTGGATGTATCAACTCACCGACAAGGGCCTCGCCCTCGAACTCACAGCTAAGAGCACCAAGTACTACAAAGATGGTGATCTGAATTAACGGGCATTGCTTTCACCCCCGCAGATGGGTGCTGCCTTATAAAGATGAAGTGAAGGTTAAAAGGGCCCGTTTTTCGCCAACCTCTAGAAGCGGCACTGCAAGGAGCCGCGGCTGTTTTCCTCAAAAAGCCTCGCCGACGCCCATGCTCCAAGTCCAACTATCCCTGCCCTTGGCGAAGTCAGTGCGAAGATTGACGTGATATTTCTTACTCAACTCATATCTCGGCCCTCCACCTACATCGGGCAGGAAGTGGTCATTCTTAAACAGCACTTGACTCGATCCGGCGATCACTCCGCCAAGACCTCCGAATACCGCCAGACCAAACCCCTTCGGCAATGTCAGGCGATACTCTACTTGTGTAGTCGCCATGTACCGGTCGAGGTACTTCAAAGGCGTATATCCTCGCAATTGGTTTTGTATCCCATAAATGCAGTTTCCATAAAAGGGTGGCTGGCCGCCGGTCCCGCAGCCAAACAGATTGTAGGCAAGAACTTGATTCTTACCCAGACTTTTGTATTTGCTGAAGGTGAATCGATACGCCTGGAAGGAATATTTGCTGCCCAGCGATTGCATGAAAAAATCACCAGTGAATTCGATCTTTTCTCCCGCTGTCGGAAAGAACTGATTGGGTCGAGTGTCGCGGATCATCCGCAGGCCCAAAGCCCTCATGACCGTGTGGAGCCCGACGCCGGAAGGAAGGTTAGGAAGTTCGCCATTTGTTGGCGCTATCGTAACAAACGAGTTCCCCGTCCAAAACCGCGGCCCAACAAAGACTTTCCACCACGTCCGGCGCAAAACTTCTGCGCGGAAAACCTCGCCCGTTTGAATCAACGGCAGCTTGCGTCCCTCGAAAATTCCACTGCCGTACAGATCGTAGTTCACATTGCCGCGAGCATAGACGGAGGTGACCTCATAAGTGTCCTCTTTCATATATAGGTCCGCACCCACGCCGAAACCGCGGCTACCGTTATTCGTGAACATGCCAGCCGCTCCTAAGACGGAGGGGGGAGAAATCTTGTCGTTCCTGCTAAACGGGAAGATGTAGCCCAGCGCGGGGATAATTCCGACACCGATCGCGGGACTGGAAATCGGGAGAGGAGCAGGAACAAAAGCCCCACGAGGCTCTTTTTTCTTGGCCTTTTCAGTCGCCGGTTTGCTTTCGGCAGGTGCGAGTGACTGGCCCGTCGCTCCGCTGTCCTGAGGGCTGGACAATTTGGCCTGAGGTTTCGCCGGGGCATCTGGCGATTCTGGTTGTGAAGTTTGCCGGGGATCTTCGGGCTGGGACTGGGCATGGAGCTTCACAGGTCCTAAAGAAGAAAATAATATCCCGCCGACTAGACCGAGCCATACCACCCTATAAAAGGACCTTCTCCCGTTATCTGGCAACGGGCTATCATGTTCATCGTGCAATCGTCGTTCCTCGGTCTTCACAGGCCGGCGCTGCGAACTCGCCAACAACCATTGCGCGATGCGCATGGGCAATGCCTGCCGGGAACACAGATTGCCCAAGCTGTCGGCCAATTGGTTCAACGCGATCTGTTTTTGATCCGAGAAGAACCGATGGCACGCGACGCTAACCGTCTTCACAGCCTGCCTGCCTTCCAACACGGAAATAGAGACAATTCCCACAACATTTGCCTCGCGAACCTCTGGGATCCCGCTATGCACATCCCGAATCGGAATCGCCAACGAGAGCACTCCTGATCCCACATCGCATCGCCTCGGACCTGGTGTTCTTAATCTGCTACAGAAGGCCGGAATGGATGAGCGTTTCCATTTGCATGTTGTACGGGGCGACCTCTACAGCGAGGGATCAACTAAATCGTAAGGAACTCTTGACTGTGTGAGTACTGGCAAAACTGACAGCTGTTTCCCCGCAGATTGACAGGAGGCCAGACGCTTGCCAGCGTGAGTTCGCCGCAGAGTAACTATCGGAAGCTCGACGGCAAGGCCACGCTGGGATCGGATAATTAGCAGGCAAGGGGGGCTCACCAGTGCGAAAAGCTCCCGTCGCATCCAACCTTAGTTTATTGTTCAGCTCGGATTCGCATCGCACTCACAAATCCTTTTTCACCTCAGCCAGTTCGAATACGACTAACTCTTCGGAGGCGGCGTCTTTGGGATCTTGAGCGTCCAGGAAAAGCCGAACACGAACGTACGTCCTTCTGGACGAGCCTTCGCCGAATACTCGTTGTAATACTTGAAGAAGGCCACCAGATTCTTCGTCGGGAGAATGTAATTGGCCTGAACGCCAATGGCCTGCACGGAATAGTATGGAACTCTGCTCGCGGCGACGGGAATCCCTGCTATCAAGTAATTGCCGCCATTACTCGTGACCTGCCATTGGTCGTATCCGACCAATCCGAGTTGCGCCAGTTGGCTCATATTCTTCTTTAATGGTAGAACCTGCCCAATTCCCCATTCCATGGTGAAGGCTTGGCCGGGCGTTATTTTGCTCAACTGACCAGTCACCGGGCTGGCGACCGTTTTTTGCCCGTGGATTTCCCAATCCGTGGCGAGGTTTGCGGTGGTCCCCTTGTTCTTGGTGATGTAGAGCGTTGTTCCCGAGGTTATATTGTTTCCCCAATATCCTGAGCCCACGTTATTGCTGGCTCCTGCTGTGTACCGGCCGACTGGCGCGGTAAAGGCGTATCCCGCAACGAAGTCGACTCGTTTGCCAAAATGCCAGCCCATATTAAACGGCTGGACGTACATGTCGGCAAAACCGGACCCTCCTGCGCCAAGGTTGATCCCGGATGTGGCCCCGGGTAAGAGAGGAGGTAGAGCCGCCACTACCGAACCGCTTGCATAGGAGAGCACGACATAGGGCATGAAATACCCTCCCAGGAATTTGTGGTTCGGGACGTAGTAAAAAATATTCTCGTCCACCCAGAACGAATAGTTCCCGGTAACATTTTGAAGAATGCGATCTCCGTTGGAGTTGTTCAATTGGCCAGCGGAGTAATTGAGCGCCAGGTTAGCGTAGGTGACGCCGGGATCAGGAATCACTCCGGCGTTGAGACCAAACTGCCCGGGCACCCATTGTCCCTTTTGTTGAGCAAGTAAGGGCGAGGCAAATCCGATCGCCATGAGTGCGAGTGCCCAGATTACGGACTTCATTCGTGATGACATTCGTTCTTCCCTTTCCTGAGGTGCGGGCCATAACATTGCGGCCCGCATCTCTTAGCACCCGGTATTTGTGAAGAGTTTCGTTTACGGCATTTTTTCTGCTTTTATTGACCTCGACAGCTGTTCCAGGTAAGGGAAACACAAGTTGAAATTCACGGTAACTGTCACTTTTGCCAATTTCTAAAAAGACGAGAATCGTCAGATTCACTTGTCACGATCGTCTACGCAGGTTGGTAGCGAGATTACGAATAGCAGCTAAGAAGCGGCGGCATGGAGTCGATCATTTCGAGGTAGATGTCGAGCTGCAGCTGCTGATAGGCGGCATTTCCAGCGCACACTAGCCGTGAATTCTTGTATCCGCAGAGACGAGTCAGTGAATCGACGAAAGTTCGACGTATCTGCACCAAGGCAGCCAGTATGCGGAACAAGATCCGCTTTCAGGTGAGTCGCGGAAAGCGCACTTTTGCCGTATCGGCATGCTCCGTGCCAAACCTTTGTCCCATGCTGTATTATTCCGGGGGCTGGGGCTTTGGCACCTTCCGAACTTCCTGATAAGCCACTCTCCGGCTTAGGCCTGTTTTGCTGAGTGACTGGCGAACGTAACATTGTGAGTGTGAATGAGGGAAGAGCAAAGTTCCGCGTGCCAATGATCTGTCGGCTGGAAATCGTTGCACATAATCGAAGGTGTGTATGAGTTTCATTCGGGGTCGCCTGCCGTGGAGCAAAACGAATCTTGATTCCCTATTGCACTCCGCGATCCTGGCTTGCCTCGTCGCTTCCCTGTCCTATCTCACTGCGCGGCTAGGCGGTTTACTTGTGCTTCGGCCTCAGATGCTCTGGGCACTTTGGCCTGGCTGCGCACTTCTGGTTGCGGTTTTGCTGTTAACGCCGCACAGACTGTGGTCGATTGTGCTCGCCGCAGGCCTGGCAGGATTTGTTCTCTACGATGCACAAGCCGGCTTGACGCTTCGTCCAACAGTTATATTGATTGTTTCCGACACAGTCGAAGTTCTGATCGCAGCTTTCGGAGTGAGTTACTTCTTCAGCGGTCCAGTCCGGTTGAATAGCGTAAGGTCTCTCACACGGTATTCACTGTTTGCGGTTCTCCTCGCCCCACTGGCGGCTGCATTTATTGCCACGGCCGCTTTCAGCGGGGACTACTGGATCCGTTGGAGGATTGGTTTCTTTACAGAGGCGCTGGCCCTCCTCACCGTAACGCCGGCCATTTTGAGCTGGGCAAGCGTAGGGCTGACATGGTCCCGGAAGTCACGCGCCTTTTACCTGGAAGCCACCGCTTTGATCGCCGGGTTGAGCATTTTGGGTTACGTGGCTTTCGCGGCTCCAAAGCAAATCAGTTCGCCGGTTCTACTGTATTCCCTTCTTCCAATTCTGCTATGGTCCGCGCTGCGTTTTGGTTTGGCGGGAATCAGTACCTCGATGGTCCTGGTCGCTCTGCTGTCGATTTGGGGCGCGGTCCACGGTCGCGGCCCCTTTACCACATCCGAGCCGCTCACTAATGTGATGTCGCTGCAGCTCTTCTTATTTTTCACCGCAGCAACTTTCATGCTTCTTGCTGTTCTGATGGAAGAACAAAAAAGGACTGAACGCGCCTTTCGCGAAAGCGAAAAACGCTTCCGATTAATGGCCGATACTGCGCCTGCGCTGATCTGGATGGCGGGCCCCGATAAGCTTTGCACCTATTTCAATAAGCCCTGGCTTGACTTCACTGGCCGATCCATAGACTCCGAACTTGGTAACGGTTGGACGGAAGGAGTTCACTCTGAGGATTTGCAAAGATGCATGGACACCTATATCCGGAGCTTCGATGTTCGTGAGGAATTCAGGATGGAGTATCGGCTTCGACGGTACGATGGAGAATATCGCTGGGTGGTCGACATTGGCGTGCCGCGCTTCGATCAGGATCGCTCCTTTATCGGTTACATCGGGATCGGGATCGACATGACCGAGCGCAAGCGGGCGGAAGAAGCGCTCACAAACGTCAACCGAAGGTTGCTCGAAGCGCAAGAGAAAGAACGTACACGGATCGGCAGAGATCTTCACGACGATATTGGTCAGCGTCTCGCACTATTGGCCGTCGAGCTGGAACAACTGCATCAGGACCCTCCCAATTTGTCCCGGATCCGCTACCGAATCGGCGAACTTCACAAGCAGACTTCGGAGATAGCCACGGATATCCAATCCTTGTCGCACGAGTTACATTCGGCAAAACTGCAATATCTGGGGATTGCTGCAGCTATGAGGGGTTTCTGCCGGGAATTCGCCCAGCAGCAAAAAGTGGGAGTTGACTTCAAAACTCACGACTTGGCCGATCATTTGTCGCCCGACATTTCTCTTTGCCTGTTCCGAGTCTTGCAAGAGGCCCTGCACAATTCGGTGAAACACAGTGGCGCACGGCATTTCGAGGTGCGATTGTGGGGAACTTCGGAGGAGATTCGCCTGACCGTTAGCGATCCAGGTGTTGGCTTCGATCGCGAAGCGGCGAAGCAGGGCCCGGGACTCGGGCTCGTCAGCATGGAGGAACGTCTGAAATTGTTGAACGGAACTCTCGCCATCGTGACGCAACCCGAAAAAGGTACTGCAGTCCACGTTAGCGTGCCGCTTAGTCCGGGAAGCGATTCGATCCGTGCGGTCGGATAACAGAACAGCTTACGCGGCTATCACGTGGTTCCTGACCGCGTACTTGACCAATTCCGCGTTGCTTTTAACGCCAAGTACCTCCATCATTCGATACTTGTGATAGGCAACTGTGCGGGTCGTCATATTAAGGATATCGGCGACTTCCTTCATTACCTTTCCCTCGGCCAGCAATTGCAGCACTTCTCGCTGCCTTTCGGTGAGACGCTCGTCTTCCTGAATCAGTTGTTTGTCTTGCCGCCGGAGGAAATTGATCGTCTCGTAAGGCAGAGCCTTAGACATATACGATTTACCCCGCAACACGTCGCGAACCGCGAGCACGATGTCAGCCGCGGCACAAGTCTTGAGAAGATATCCCGAGGCACCGAGGCGGAACGCTTCCGCAGCTACCTCCACGTCAGGATTCATCGTCAGATACACCAACTTGACGGCTGGCAGCAGTAGTTTCAATTGGCGCCCAGCGTCCAGACCATTCAGAACCGGCATGGCGATATCGAGCACGACCACGTCTGGCTTCGATTCTCGGGCCGAGCGCACCAAGGCGCGGCCGTCACTGACCACTCCGATTACGTTAAATTCGGCTTCGAGAAGTCGCTTGCACAACTCGGCCACAAGAGTATGGTCGTCGGCGATTAAGATGCGGGAACGGTTAATCATTGCCCTACCCTCAAGCTGGAAATTTAGGTGGTTGCGGGGTGTAGTTCCGTGTGGTTCCTAACACTACTCCCACATCCCACTTCCGTCAAGATTCAATCGCTGGCGAATTCTAGCGCGGCTCTGGAGCTGAGGCGGAACGGGCGGCCTTTAAAGACGACTTCAACCCACTCCTGCTTGCTGCGCACGACCAGAGGTCCGAGCTGCCCACGTGATTTTGCTCCTGAGACTAAAAGCAGCAAAACGACGGCACAACTGTCATTAGTGACAGTCAACGCTGAGGTATCCAGGGGATGTGCCGCTTTCACACCTGTGTGCTAGGTTCATTCAACAAGCTGGCCGACACAAATACCTTGCCGGCAAGCACTGCATTGATGGCGGAAAACAGGTCCAGGCTCAGGCGTGATTTCACCACGTATGCCGAGCCGCCGGCGCCGATTGCGGCGTTCATATAATCGGCATCGTCATGCACGGTGAGAAAGACGATCTTGGCCGTGCTCCCCGAATCCCGCAGTTGTCGCGCGACATCAATCCCGCTCAGTTCCCCCATCGAGATGTCCAGGACGATGATATTGGGTCTGAGCTGCAGGCATTCGCGGACGATAGCTGTCGGGTCCGATATTGCAGCGACAACCTGGTAAATATTATCTCTTTCGAGCATATGGCCGACATGAGCAAGGACGGAACAGTTGTCGTCGGCCAGGACTACAGTTGTTCTCGGCACAAGGCCCTCCCTTCGAAAGTGGCGGCCGCGAAATTCGTACCCGGCCAACCCACGTTGACGCCAGCAGGGTTGCCAGAGGGTGCGGATCCGGAGAGCAACCTTCACAGATGCTATCGGGCCTCAGTAGGTTCGACCACTGTCAAAATTGACTGTCGACGACCGTTGACCCTGAAGCCTTCGGTCACTCGCGGGATCGTCTACCTTGTTCGCGGCGTTCTTGGGAACCGGAACCCGCCCTTCGACCTGGGTACCCAGGAATGGCCTTGACCAGATAGAAAGCTCGCCGCCCACGGAACGCATACGCTCCCGCATGCTTACCAGTCCGAGACCGTGAGCACCTGATACCTGCTCGGAATTGAATCCAACTCCATCATCGGAAACGCGCAACTGAAGCATATTTCCTTGGCAATTCAATGCCACTTTCACGTAATGGGCTCGGCTGTGTTTAACTACATTTCGCAATGATTCTTGCACCGTCCGGAACAAATTGAGAGATATGTTTTCATCGAGCTCCACAGGCAGATCCTTAACCGTACACTCGACCTGAATCTTGTGCTGATGAGCGACTTCCCTGCAGAGGTCACGAACGGTTGCGGCGAATCCGAGATAATGCAGCTTGGAGGGATGCAACTGATGGGAAATGTGTTGAATGTCAGTCGCAATCTCATTAGTCAGTCGCCAAATCTCACGGAGTTCCTTCTTCTGCAACAAATCGGTATGCGCCGACGCAGCCTGATCAGATTCCTGAATTCTGTTGGCCAACAACGCCAGCCTTTGATTGATGTCGTCGTGCAACTCGCGCGCCAGGTGCTCTCGCTCCTCCTCTTGCGCATGTATCAGCCGGCTACTTAGGTCGGTAAGGACGGCTTTTGCCTCCTTCTGATCGCTTATATCAATGCAGCAGCCCACGTATCCGGCAAAGGAACCATCGCCATTGAATCTGGGTGCACATATGTTGAGAACCCAGCGGTACTCTCCATCGTGGCGGCGAAGCCTGTACTCCATCCTGAATTCCTTGTGGCTATCAAACCCTCGAGCATATGTATCCAGGTACGTCTGCAAGTCTTCTGGATGTACCCCCTCAGCCCAGCCATTGCCGAGCTCCTTTTCCAGACTCCGGCCGGTGAATGCCAGCCAGGACTGATTGAAATAGTTGCACGTCTTGTCTGAACCGGCCATCCAGATCAGCACAGGAGCGGTATTCGCAATCAAACGAAAGCGTTTCTCGCTTTCCGCCACAGCTTCTTCCGCGTTGCGACGCTCGGTGACGTCCCTGATGATTACCGTGAACAGTTTCTTGCCCGCGTCCTCAGCGTGTGAGATTGAGGCCTCAATAGGAAATTCATCGCCGTTTGAGCGCAAGGCCCAGAGTGCACCGGGAGTACCCATGGTCCGGCTGGTGGCGCCAGTCTCCCCGAAGCGGCGAAGATGCGCGGCGTGTTCGACCCGGAAACGCTGGGGGATAAAACGCTCGATCGAACTCCCAATGGCATCGGGCGCGGCGCAACCGAAAATCTTCTCGGCGGCTGGGTTGAACAACAAGACCACTTGTTTGTCATCGACTGCGATAATTCCGTCCATCGCAGAATCAACAATACTTGCCAGGCGCCGCTGGCTGTCACGCAGTTCAGCCTCGAACTTCTTACGACCGGTGATGTCTTGAGCCGTGCCGCGAAAATGAGTAATGCGGCCGCTGGCATCGCGTATTGCTTCACCGCAAGCGCTGACACATCTTTTGCTGCCGTCCGGACGTATGACCTCCACCTCGATCTCTGGAATTGAGCCAGTCGTCTTAGCTTCTTTGATCGCAGCATTGAACCGGCTTATACTTTCCGGACTGAAGAACCGCTCGATTTCATTGATGCCGGGTATCGGCAATCCGGGATCAATTCCGAGGATGCGGTAAAGCTCCTCCGACCAGGTAACCTCGTTACTCGCAGGATCCCACAGCCAGTTGCCGACTCGTGCCAGCCGCTGTGCTTCTGCGAGTTCTTTCTCTTTTCGGGTCAGAGCAACTTGAGCCGACTTACGCGTAGCCACATTACGAAGCAACAAAACGATCAGCAGTGTTTCGATAAGCAGGGCTGCCAAAAGGCCGAGGATCCTCCGGCGGTAAAGCTCCCAGGGAGAGTATTGCCAATAGCGGACTTCGGTTCCTTTCGGAATCTGATTGTCCGGAATTCCCCAGCGGCGCAGCTGACGCCAATCGACTACGTAATGCTGGAAGTCGCCGTTTGCAACTGCGATATCCTCTGGCTTAGCTCCCTTCAGAATCCGCACCCCATCATTGCCCAGGATTTGCCCCACTTCGCCCAGATCAGCGACGCTGCCTCCCACTACCCCACTGCCTACGACGGAGGAGAACGTTCCATAGATCGGTCGATTCGCTTCCTTGGCAATGTCGGGGAGAATGCGCGCCGGAATAAATTGCTCACCGCGGGAGTCTGTTATGAAATCGAGGAACACGATGACGCTGTCGGGCGGAACATGCGCCAGCCGTGGCCCCAATTCTGAGAATGGGAGATCGATCAAATATTGAAAGTCCAGATTCGATCCATAGGCGAGGAATTGCTGGCGCGCTAACTCCACCTCGGATTTTTCGGCGTCGGACGAACCGGAAACCACAATCACGTGCGAAACGCCCGGGTTCTGCCGCAACGCTAACTGAAGGGTAAGTGAGGAATTCGTCTGCCGGACGACGCCTGTTCTTCCCGCATGGGGCTTCAGCCAGATTGAAGGATCTTTCGGATCCGCCACGAAGAACAAGAGGGCCGCATCCGGGAACAGTTTTTGTCGAATCTGTTCCGCAAGACCTACCGTTTCCTCGTTGATGGCAACCACCAAATCGAAGGTCTGCCCGCCGTACTTTTCGAGGAGGTAGGAAGCCGTTGCCTGTTTCCGGGACGGGTCCGAGAACGATGAAGGAGACTCAAGGTATTCAAAGGTAAAGTGGACCGGTCTTGTGGAACCACCAAGAATGTGGGCCTCGGCCTGTTCCACCATGGCGGTGACATCGGGCAGGTCCGGATCTAACGAGGAAAGAAAGAGGACGTCAATTTGCTGTCGCCCTGGCAACAGCCCGGCTTTGGCATTCGCCGATGCGCTTCCGGGCATTATCGCGAAACACAGGACACAAATCAGCGCGCACCGGGGGGTTCCAGAGTTTGGGATTACGTCGTCGCGAATTTTGCGCAATAAACAGACCAAAATGTGCTTTCTGTTTCATCAAGATCAAGAAAACACCGACTCACGAGTGGGATTACTCCCAATAAGCCCTGACTCTCGAGACTTCGATTTGCTTCCACCGATGTCGTTCCCGAATCTCCCGGTCCTCAAGCTGAAGACGCCGCCGAAAAATGTACGAGCAGCCTGCGGGGCTTTCTTCCACTTTGTCTTGTGTGTCCCTGCCCACGCGACGTAGACCAGGCTGCTGAAGGATACAATCACGATCAGCGAAGCCTTCCCGATGGCCCACGCAAAAACAACTTCGTCGGAGTTAACCATCTTTCACCCCCTGCAAAGACAAACCAGATCTGTCCAGAATTCGCAGACACTTTCAGAAACCGACGCACTCAGTTCGAGGCCGGACCGAGAAAGAATTTGGCGCATTCCTGCGCGCCGCCACTGAATACATTCCCTGAGGTTGTACTCAGAAACGGCGCGCACTGCAGACCTGGGCTGTTCAGGCTTCACCGTAAGCCCGTTCTCTACGCTCCTCCTGCTACTCCCTTATTCACCAGTACCATGACCTCCACGCGACGGTTCTCTGCTCGCCCGCTCGCTGATTCATTGGGTGCCGCGGGGTCAGCGATGCCCATCGCTCCCGGCGCCACAATGTGCCGCAAAGGGACATTGCACTTCTGCAACAGGTACGCGACCACCGCTTGCGCTCGATCCATGCTCAACTGCTGGTTCATGGCGGCAGTACCGGAGGAATCGGCAAAACCCTTTACCTGGATGATGTAGCCCGTCAGGCTGGTCGCGCTCTGGGCTAGTTGTGACAAAGAGGCTTGATCCTCTGCCGAAAGTTTTGCGCTTCCGGTTGCGAAGTGAAGGGTTGAGGTCCCCTTCGTGTCATATTCCGACAGTTGGGAGAAGCGCTGGGTGGTCGCCTGAATATCCTGTTGATTGGCTGCGATCTGGCCCTGATTGGCGCTTATCTGCTCTTTGTTCGACGCATTCTGAACCGCGTTCGCGGCGACCCCTTCTTTGTTAGCCGCAACCCCCTGCGCGTTGGTCGCAATGTTGGCGGTATTGGTCGCCTGCTGCGCCTGCGTCGGAGATAAACCAGCCTGAATGGTCTCGGCCAAACGCAAATCGTCTTTCGAGAACCTGATGGTGTCGGCCACGATCCGCTTCTCGTCGCCGATCCCTTCAGCTGTGACCTGTAATCCCGGAATGAGGGCAGTGACAGCCTGTTCCGAATGTCGGAGTTTGAAAATGCCCTTGGGAATCTGGACCTTGGTACTGTCGGTCAAGGCCACCACAACGGTTTCTGATGTCTTGGGATTTTTTACCGTCAGATTTTCTCCATCTCGGCCGGTAATCAGTCCGCTGATCTTGACTTTCTTGCCGTTCGTCTCTCCATATGCCACTGCGACACAAAGCATGCACAGAACTGCGGTGCAGACTACCGTCCATCGACTGTTCTTCATGATTTTGTCCTTTCGAATGTGCTTCATCAGTTTGTCCTTTCGTGAACCTTGCTCCTGAACTTGTGCGAACCGATTCACCCAGTTGCTGCTCGGAACCAGGTGATGAGGGGATGCTAGGGAAGTTTTTCTGCCCTGCCCACTGTCAATAATGACAGCGCGATCCAGCGCGAAAGTGTGTGCGTGAGCACCACAATTTCGCCCACGCCGTGGAATTAAGGCTGTCCGGTTTTAGCCGCAGAGCGGAGTAAGAATGCAGCCCACGGCATAAGAGTCTGCTACGAAACTCGATCAAACGCCGTGATGGGACAAACTTCGTTCCAGCCGAGTAACGGCGGACTCCGAAAGCCCGGCACGGCAGCGCCGGGGAAGGCAGAGTCGGAAAAAGCCAAGTCCGCCTTTGCGGACGGCACGATTTTTCGTAACAACCACAAGCCGTGGGTAAGAGTGCGAAACGGCCAAACCCCAAACGCGGCGAAAGATTACTTCTCACGCACAACGAAAGCCCAGCGAAGGCGACCTCGCGAGGGTAGACAGCAATGGAAATATACCGACGACAACGGGAATCCGCATTTGTGCATCGAATCCACCGCAAATGGCGAAAGGGCTTCCGACCGCCGGCGCTGTAAAAGTTACACGGATTGCCCCAGGAGCAGCACTTTTGGGTAATTGACAATTTCCAATCGTGGGAGATGATGGCTATAATATGATGAAGTTTGAGCCCCTCTCTGGCATGGAGAACGTTCAAGTTCGACCGAAAAAACGTGGTTCCTCCGTGTCGCCAGTCCGCGTCCTCGTGGTTGAGGATTTTCCCCCGTTTCGCCAATTTATCGGTTCGGCGCTAGCAAGAAGATCTGACCTGCAGATCGTTGGCGAGGCAGCCGACGGAGAAGAAGCGGTTCAGAAGGCCAAAGAGCTGCAACCGGATCTGATCCTTCTTGATATTGGCCTTCCCACTCTGAATGGAATTGAGGCAGCTCAACAAATTCGACAAGTCGCTCCGGAATCCAAAATAATTTTCGTGACCCAGGAATCTTCCACCGACGTGGTGCAGAAGGCTTTCAACTCTGGTGCCCATGGCTACGTGGTAAAAACCAAGGCCGCGAGCGAGTTGCTGGCCGCGACGGAAGCGGTTCTTGACGGCAAGCAGTTTCTCAGTAGCGGCTTGTAGTCGCGCCGATTAAGAATCCTCCCGCCCACGGTATCCAATTTCCTTTGTGCGCTAACTGAGCGCTGCATTCGACCATCTCCATTCGTCAGACGTGCTGGTAGTTCGAGTTCTGAATGGCAATGTTCAATTGTTTGCTGACTCCGTCGATCACCATATTGGAGATGTGATTCGGGCCACCGGGCAGGCGGCTGAACTGCACCGTCAAATTCATCGCGTCTTTCGGATCATCCATATAGGAAGCAATCTGAATCTGAAGTAACTGCTTCTGCTCTTTGTCGAAGACCAAGGTCATCGAATCCTGCGGTTTCAGGTAGTTATGGATCACGAGTTGAATTACATTAGGAGCACCTGCGGCTGGACCCAGCGTGATATTCCCGTTCGCAAAGGCCTGCTGCAGCAAATCCTTGTCCGGGGGCACATACTGCTGTGCCAAGGCCTTCATCTGCTGTGCGTAGTCCTGGTATTCTTCCTTCTTCTTCGCTACGACATGCTGTCTCAGCCGTCCCCCCTGGGGAGCCGCTTCGGCAGGGGGATCAAGCGACGTCTTCACTGGCTTCAAGTCTGGTCCCAGCCGCACCTGGAAGTGCTCCTGTTTTTTCTGTTCGCCCTTCAGGCTGATCGTGACCTGTTCCATCCAGCTATACGACGCGAGGGCCTGCTTGTTTTGCATGGCTGACTCTTTGACCTCTGCGACGCGCTGCTGCAATTCCGGACTTTGTGCGTTGACTGGAACGACGAATCTTGCGACAGCAAATAGAATGATCAAGGTTAGTGTGCTGCTGAAAACGTGCCGTGCCCTCTGTCTCATAAGCGATCTCCTGTGTCTCTGAAAATCCACTGCGTCGGCATCTTATAGGTTGGCGCCGCGGCTCAAACAGTAGTGACTGGCTTGCCCTTGGATAGAACCACGACGGAAATTAAACTCACTACGACAAGTTAGCCACTGAACCCACCGTCTGCCCACTGTCAGAACAAACAGTGCGTGGTTTTGTCACAACCCGGCGTGCTTACACAGACAATTCGGCCCTGCTTTAGATGGCCTCCAACAGGCAATGCAGTGCTGAGAGTACGCGAGAGAATTCGGGGCAACCGTTCCGCCGGGATGACCCCACGTCATAGCAATTCTTTATGCGGCATCCCGTTCTGGAAAGCAGAGCGACGGCTGCAGGTCGAGTTTGGTTACTGCCGGCTCCACATCGATGTGGAACGACGCCCGGTCCAATGCGAGCTTCGGGCCAATCACACTGGTCAACCTCTCCACAACAGTGGTCAAGCTCTTGGCATGCATCTGCGGCAATTCAATTGTAATCGTGATGTCGAACGATCCACCGCCCTGCTGTGCCTTATGCGCGAGCAAACTCCCCTCGAGCATTCGAGCCAGGCTCACAAGTGCGCGGCTTTTGCACGCGGCGCACTCGTCACCTCGACCGTTGCTGATGACCTCGCAATCCAGGCAGAAGACTGCATTCCAGAAAGGAAGAACTACTGCTTCCGAATGGTTTCTTGTTCCGGCGAACATATCTACCAACCCCCGTTCGCTGAGATGTGGGCAGCTAGATTGAATAAGAATACACCTTCATTCTCATCGGCCGACCTGGGTCGCTGACAATCCACTTATTTTAGCTGCGTCCCGGAATGTTGCTCCCCTGTCACTTTTGCCAGTTCTCGGCACGTGCCCTGTGCCCATAACATCCGTATCGAGCGGTAAACATCTAGCACTTGCGCATAGCGCATGAGAATGGAGGAAGGACTTATGATCGGTAGAAGAATCGGTATTGCGATGAGTCTTTTGGCAATGTGCCTCTTGAGTTTGGGATCGGCACAGGCCGGCGACAAGATAAAAGGCAAAGGAGTGATCACCCTGCGCTCAGGGAACACCCTGACCGTGGAAACTGACGATGATGCAGCTGTAACCGTGACTCTCACCGCGGATACGAAAGTGCAACACCCAGTAGGGCTGGGCGCCCGGAAAAAGCAAGTTGGTCAAGAGGTCCTGATCCCCGGACTCAAACTAAGGTACGAAGGAACGGGTGATCAGACGCAGGTGACGGCGGACACCATCACGTTCGATCGAGACGATCTCAGCCTGGCTAAAGTGATTCAGGCCGGCTTGAACCCCACCGCTCAACAGCAATCAAGGAATATGGAAGCCTACCAAGCCAATAAGGAGGCGACCGATGCTGAAATTGCGGCCAACAAGGCAGCCGCCGACGCAGCCATCGCAGCGGCGAATCGAGACATCGCAGCCAACCAGGCGAGCATTGACACAGTTGCGCAAGACACCAAGAAGCGCTTTTCTGAGCTGGGTGACTTTGTCGTGAAGGGCGAGCACACCGTGTACTTTGCCACCGGAGATTACAGCATTTCGGGGCAGGACCGAAATGCACTGGCGGATTTAGCAAAGCAGGCCACCGCCTACGGAAAGGGCTACGTGATCCAGGTTGCAGCCTTTGCCGACTCCGTGGGTACCGCTTCCAGCAATCAGGTGCTAAGCAAGGAACGCGCTCAGGCAGTCGTCGCCTATCTCCTTCAGGAGTGCAGCGTTCCAGTTGGTCGCATTGTCGCGCCTGGCGCAATGGGTGAGACCAACCCCGTAGCCTCCAACGAGACTGCTTCCGGGCGAGGCGAAAATCGCAGGGCCGAGGTCAAGCTGCTGGTGAATAAGGGCATCGTTGTCGCCAGCGCCGGCGGAAACTAACGGCCGTTCTCTTTTCGACTAGAACGGAGGCGCCGAGTGTGCGCCTCCGCTCTCTTTTGGACTCGCCGCGCGGTTGGGCCCTTGGTGGCATCTTCGTGGCCTTTGGCCAGCCGTGTCTCGACGAACAACTGCCCAAGCCGCCAAATCCACCCGAGTGCCCTTCCATTCCGCTGAAGGCATTCGATCTTCCTGGAGGCGCCCTGGCCCGAGAACTTGAGCTGGATCTCTGGACCTTGTTTCAATTCCCTGCCTTACTCGCGTGCGTATAACCTTTGTGAGCTGCTATATCGTTCGCAGGGCTGCACCACCTTCCCGAGAGATTGCCACGCAACGCTGTTAGGGTTCAGCTGTGCGGTGAACTGCCGAAAGCGCAATTGTGATTGCCAAACGGGGAGAGTAATAAATTTCCGGTATGCTTCCGAGCGATTGGTCGGAAACGCTGAGCATTAGCCGAAGGTGCTGATGAGTTCTAGTAAAGGCCGACTGCCGCAGAACTCGCGAATCTACGATTCCCCGGTTCGCACTGGGATGCTAGTTTGTAACTTGCAGCCGGATACGGGATCAAAGTTATGGCGCTCGATCTCAAGGATGGAGAAGGACGAAGGGTGACCCATGCCGAACGGGTCGAGTTCAGCAAGCGTCCAGCTAATGTTCGTCAGCTCTGTAAAAACCTAATCGTCTTGCTGCAACCACGGTTCAATCGGTTTTGGGCCCCAAACGCAATTTCGTCCGACTACACTTTCAATTCGTGTAGAGCTGGGTTCTCTGTTGGGGATGTACTCACGGTAATCCGTTGGAGAGTCGAGATAATAGATCTCTGACCACACAAAACAATCACCAATTCGAATCGTTTCGCCGCCGATTTCTTCAGGGTCCAACATCTCGCGCATACATCAACCTACAAACAAGGAGTAGCGTAATCTGTATCGCGTCCGAAAGGAATACCTGGGTAGTCAAACCACAGTTTCTGCAAGTAGATTTCCTTATCGTAACGCGTTAAGCGTGGAACCGCAGGGGGAACTGCGAACAGTTCCCCCCTGACTTGAGTTGTGCAGCGCCTATCTGCCGAAGTTGAAAACTACGCCGGCTTGATACCGGAAATTGCTTTGAGCGCCGGTCTGCGAATTGTTGAACCGTGTGTAGAAGTAATCGACCTCGGCCGGCCGTATCGCGATCGTGCCCGAGTGGTTCACCGGAATATCGAAGCCACCGCCAAAAATCATCGCAAAGGTGTTGCCTGCCGGCGCAACGGCGGCGCCCCCCGTGAGGCTGTGTACGTTCGCATAGAAGTTGGAATGCGCTCCCCCAAACAGGAGATTGGCAAAGGGCCGGAATTTTCCGGTGCGAATTCCGATCTGCGGTCCAAAGAGATATGTAAACATGTTTGCCTGGACGCTCCCAGCGCAACCGGTGGGACAAAGGACCGATCCTGGAGGGGCTGAGAAGTTTTGAGTATTGCTACCGTACCCTTCGAATTCCGCCTTGACACCAATGTACCGGGTAAAGTTGTAGTCGAAAGACCCACCGGCTCCGTTCAGGCTGTAGCTGTTCTTCACATAAGCATGGCTTGGGCTATAGCGGACGTAACTATAGTCCACAGTAACTTCGAACTTGGAGTAGTCCTGAGCGAACGCTGTCAGTCCAAGCAACACAACAGCGCCTATCAGAAACACGCTACGTACTTTCATTGCATTCCTCCGACCTTCGCTGATCAAGATTGTGACAGCTCGACTCTACTCAAGACTTCGCACGTCAGAGAACTGTCATTTATTACAGGATGGACGAACCGCAACCGGCAAAAGCACAATGAAGTTATTAATATGTCCTATTCCACTCGGGTTGGCAGGAATTCTCGTTCCATCCACTAAAGAAGACAAGCAAAGTAGGAAACACCAGCGGCTCACAATAGAGGCTCGTTGGGCAGCAAATCACGAGTGGCGTCGGCTAAACGGCCACCACGTGGTTTCTGACTGCGTATTTAAATAATTCCGCATCGCTTTGACGCCGAGCACCCTTAATGTTTTGGTAGTCCAAGTCGAGGGGGATGAGCGATTCGACAGGCCGTCCGACTAACTGCTCACGGCAAGGCGCGATCAGCTTTTCGAAGTCCTAAAGACTGGTCATTGACAAGGTTTTTAAGCCGCAAGCATTTTCGTGAAGAGCAGGCTGGCTTCGCTGCGTTCCGGGCACGTCCCTGGAACTTGCGTAGTTAGAATATTCAGTTGCCATTTGTCACGATGAACTCAGCATTCGCTGTTCCGCACATTCCGTAAGTCGCCCCAGATTGACAAGCTCCCGCGGAATACTTAAAGCATCCCGGCCGCTTCGCTACAACTGAGACAGAGCGATCGGAGCCGCCGATGATGGCGCCAGCCGGCTCAAACGGAGACGCTGGGCCAACATCGACAACAAAGCCGTTATCCTTCCCCGTGCTGTTCCATGTAACCGTTGTTCCGACCTTTACGCAGAAAAGTGAATTACCCTTTGCGTTCGGAATGCTGGGAGTGGCAGATGCGGAATCCTCGGTCCGTTTCACATCCACGGTGCAGGGATTAGTAGCGGATCCGCATGTGTTAGCGCCGGTGCATAGTTGCGCGGGATTTACCTCCACGCAAGCGTACTTGCTGCTCTTCGACTGAGCAGTTGCGTTGCTCGGCAACCACAGAAGCGCCAAACATAGCCAACCACAACTGATTTTGAAATACGGATGAGATTTCATATTGCGCCTCAAGATTCTCCGTCTAAGCCAACGGAGGAGATCCGAATTACGTCAACCAGGAACGTTTTACGAACAGCGTCGTGATCGCGCTGACCCACTAATTCACGCCGGGCGTTCCCTTCCAATCAAGAACGTCAGCCAGCCTCCATGGGTTCTGATTAAGATCCCATTGCAGTTGGCCTTCTTTGTCGAGGATGAGCTGGGCCGCGGGATACAAGACGCCAGTGCTCTTGCTCTTATCCTGATCGTTGATTTCGACGATTCCGGCGGTGAGGTTGAAAGATTGAGACTGAGTGTCGAAGAACGCTTCACCGAATCTGATCTGGCGATTGGTCACAAAAACAATCTTTCGTCCCGTCGGCGTCGGAATCATCTTGATATAGGAACAATCATTGCCGAGCGTGCCAGTAATCTCGACGTGGCCGACTGCCTTCATTCTCTGCAGGGCGTTTACCAACCCCTGATTCTGGCCTTTCTCATACGCCTGGATCAGTATCTGTTTGTCCGCCGGAGTCGAGAATTCGTAGATGTTTAATGTCACCCCAATATTTGCCCCTAGTTGCGTGCCCGTGCCGAATGCCGTCGCCTCGATCGTTTCGTTCTTTTCTCCGGCCATGCCGAGAGTGCTTCCAACGACGAGTAATCCCAACAGAAGCACGGTACGACTCAGTACTTCTGCCACCTTTACTTGTCCGTGCATAAAGTCCTCCGGTTTGAAGAATTTGAGCTGCGTTACTGCGCTATGGTTATTTCGCGGGACGCCGCGATTGCAAACGATATGTTCTTCCCGGACGCCCCGGTGATTTTTACACCGGCAGCATCACCGACAATCAAGCGTTCTTCAACTGTCAATTGTGACAGCACCACGACAAACTTTATGGAATCTGAACTGATCATTGTGCTGCGGTTTCTGGGGTTGCTTCAGTAATGACCGCTGCGCCGGGTCGCACCGGGGATACGACATAGCATGGCAACGGGCTCTGCCAAGGCAGCGTGAGAGAAGGATAATTCTTGGCGTAGGTTAATGCGTACTTCATTTCCACGAAGCGACCGTGGGAATCAAATACAAAACGCCTTGAAATGTTTTCCAGCGTGTCATCGCATTTCTCATTCCTTGCTGCCGTGAGTTTGTAGGACTTTGAATAATCGAGACCGATGCTCGGCAGGTGGGGCTGATATATGAGGAATGTGTCGGATACGGTCACAAATTGCGTCCCGAAAGGCGAGAACTGCTGGAAAATATAGGTCTGCTGATTCAAACCAAAACAGTGATGGGAGGACCGTCCACTTGGGCTACAAACCTGCCGGTCAATGTCGGCGGTGGCTGTTTGCGCGAGCTAGCGCCAGAATCAATCGCGGTGATCGCGCAAAGAATCAGAAGAAGCGTCGATACCGTGACCATCCAAGGAGTTAGACTTTTATTCGCCATCGTTGTCTCCCGCATCCCCGCCAGCTCGCGCCGATTCGACATAGGGTCGATCAGCTGGAGCAGGAATGACATTTCAAGCAGCCTTCGCGGCCATCTGATGGCCCTTCGGCGGACACTTCTCGTCGTAAGTCATCTGCATCTGCCTTAGTTTGAGCACGCCATAGAACACGGTAACCGCCATGGCAACCACCAGAGTCGAAGCAAATCTCTTTTCCAGACCATAAGCACCCTCACGGTTGGCGATATAACTGGCGATGATCAGGAAGAGAATTCCGATGTTGATAGCCCAGTTCACCCGCTTCGGCACGACGAAGGAGAGGGTGCCAAAGCCCGCGAGTTGGTAGAGGATGAATGGCAGGATCGCCACCATTGGCAGCAACTCCGATGCACCAAGCGCCACGTCGAGGGCGCCAGGAGTTGCTGCGTGTAGCAGCCGACTGTGCGCCAGTTCGTGGAAAAGCGATGGAAGGGCACACAATAATGGCACGACTGCGAGCAACTCGATCACCAGCGAACCGCTCCAGGTGCTGATCTGGGACGAGCCATCGGCGCCCCCGCCCGATGATTGCGTTCCGATGTACAGTCCGCCGACGATGGCTGCCGCACTGGATAACATCAGCAACTCCACGGTGATGCCAAAGGCCTCCGGCTCGCCCGCCTTGAGCAGAAGCAGCGCCAAAAACCCTGGAGTGTAGAACATCACACGCACCAGTCGTGCCCAAACGCGCGCGTCCCGTTCCGGGGGCAAGATTGGCAGCGCGAGCCCGTCGGTTCCAACTGTCGGTCTACCTTTATCCTTCGACATTCGGGTCTCCTCAATGTGCTAGCCAGCCGTCACAGTAGCGAGGGTTTGGCACATCAGAAACTGTCAAAAGTTACAGGAGCAGGGCATGTGCGAAACGCTTATGGACTCTTAATCCGCACATGCTTTAAGCGCAGATCGCGGACTTCAGTGCGGGAAGACCGACACGCCGCAATAGGTCATGGAACCGCGGGTCGTCACGCAGGGCGTCCATGCTCGGATCTATGTGAAGATAGATGAGCCAGTGGGAATGCTCTTCGTAGGACCGCTCCAAGTATTCGATCGCGCGATCGTTTTCCCCCAAACCGACGTAGATTCCAGCGAAGAAGTACGCTGCGACATATTTTTGCTTTCCTAGTTCGGTTAGTTCATCGAGGATCTGCAGCGCTTCCTTTGTCCTACCGGCCGTGCCGAAGGTGTGCGCCAGTGCAGCGCGCATTAGAGGGCTTCCGCCTGACAGCTTTACCCCCTTCTCTCCCTCGGCAATAGCTAGTTCGTAGCGGCCCGTCTTCCTGAGCAACAAGCCGAGAATCCAATACGTGACCGGATAGTTTGGGTCCAGTTCGACGGTCTGGCGGAGTTGTTCTATGGCTTCGTCGTATTGGCGGGCAAAGTACAAGGCCCAGCCGACTGCGACGTTGATAATTAACGACAACGGATCGAGTTCCTGGCCTTTCTTCATTCTGGCCATAACTTCTGTATGTCGTCCCATGGTCATTACATATTCGGCATACCAATGGTTTGCAGTCGGGTAGGTGGGATCCCGTTCGAGGCTGCGCTGGAATTCTGTCTGAGCCTCTTCCCATTGCCAATCGTAGAGCCACAACAGGGCCGCCACGGGGGTGTGGGCTTGCGCAAGATCCGGGTCGAGCTGCAGGGCGATCTTTGCCGCCGCTTTACCTTTGGGAAACGCTGCCTTCGGCGGCAGATAGCTATTCCATCCCAGGAGTACGTAGGAATCGGCCAAACCGGCGTAGGCTAGCGCGTAGCCGGGATCTATCGCGATTGCTTGTTGAAACTGCTCGATCGCCTTGTAGAACCCATCTTCAGTCCACTTGTTCCAGTAGTGACGACCTTTCAGGTAAAGCCGGTACGCTTCGTCATTCTCAGTGTGACGTTTTCTTAATCGCTTCTTCTCTGCCCGGGTCAACTGCAATCGTAATTTTTCGGATATTTCGTTGGAAATTTCATCTTGCACGGCAAAGATGTCACCGGGCTTGCGATCGTATTGTGCACCCCACAGCAAAGAGCCCGTGGCCACATCGACTAATTCAGTCCCAATGCGCAAAGAGCTCCCGCTTTGCATCATTCTTCCGGTGAGCACGGCGCGCACATTGAGCTCACGACCGATAGCTTGCGGATCAATTTCTCGGGCCTTGTAACGAAATACGGTGCTCTGCGCGATCACTCGCAGTTTCGGTATCGTCGCCAGGATATTGATCAGACTCGCCGTGATCCCGTCACTGAGGTATTCGTGGTCCGGTTCGGCGCCGGCATTTTCGAAGGGCAAAACTGCGAGCGAGTCAATGATCTTGGAGACTCGTTGTGGGCGGAGGGCAGCGTTGTGCGCAGAGGAAGCTCGTGTCCTCTGCTTGCTGTCCGAGGACAAACGGCCCGCGCTCGATACCAGGCCCGATTCTGTGTCTTCTTGCGCAGCCCTCCTGCTCGAATCTGTATCTCGCTTTAACCGCTGCAGCTCGGCTCGTATATCAGCAGCGTGCTGATAACGCAGATCTCTATCCTTCTCTAAGGCTCTGTGAATCACCTCTTGAAGCGCGACCGGGATGTCGGGATTTAAGCGGATGGGGGCCACCGGATCGCGGTGGAGGATGGCTTCCGTGATAAGACCCGAACTGGCTCCTTGAAAAGGCAGTCTCCCCGTGGCCATTTCGTACAGAACGATACCGAAAGAGAATAAATCGGTGCGACCGTCCAGTGCTCTGGCCCGTACCTGTTCGGGGGACATGTAGGCGACCGTTCCCAACGCAATCCCCGGACTGGTGAGATGTTCTTCGGGGACGTAAGAGAGAGCTTGTGTCGCTTGCGCCGCAATCTCGCTTGCACGATCCTCCGGCAGAACGCTTTTCGCCAGGCCAAAGTCGAGAATCTTGGTGCGCCCCCGCTTGGTGATGAAAATGTTGGCGGGTTTGATGTCACGATGAAGGATGCCTTCGCTATGCGCTGCATCGAGCGCATCGGCAACCTCAATCGCAATCGCGACCACGCGCTCTATATCCAACGTGCCTGCGGCGATCAGATATTTCAGCGTCACGCCGTCCAGGTACTCCATGGCGATGAACGCCTGGCCTTCGTGTTTGCCGATTTCGTAGATCGTGCAGATATTTGGATGATTGAGTGCGTAAGCTTCGGCGTCTTCATAGGCGACATGAACCACGGGATGTTTTGCAAGGCCTTCGACCGAGGATTGTGGTCCCAGCGGATGGCGCCAACTCGTTCCCGGCACCCAAGCCCACCAGTTGAAATAATCTCGCAGGTCGACAGGGCCCGCGCTTTTCTGAAAGAGCAATGAGCCGGGCACGAGATTCTCGGCAGGGGCGCCTGGAAAATCCGTGGGATTCAGCAGGCGTTCACAGAGCGTGATATAGCCGGTCGCCTCCACGAAGCGCGCGAACTGTTCGTTCGTAACCTCATAGCAATCCATCCAGAAGCCGTCCACGCTCACTTCATGAACTGGCCGCTCCTCAGGATAAAAGTCTTCGGAACCCATGCGAAACGTTCCGCCGGGTATCCAAGCCATACCTGAGCGTTGTGGGTTGGCCGTCGCATCGGTTGTCTGCGGTTCAGCTGTTATTTGCGATTTCATTCTGTTTCCGTCGGATAAACAGTTCACTACGATTACGGCCGTTTAGCACCTGTCACTTCTTACAGTTGTAGGG
>Ga0207000_1027_pt1 | contig 55934 bp, 52 predicted proteins | sample Alteio_BWMinCont_90_FD_153498 | JGI IMG/M metagenome (GOLD analysis project Ga0207000, IMG submission 153498) | Enriched cells from forest soil in Barre Woods Harvard Forest LTER site, Petersham, Massachusetts, United States -... | ecosystem: Environmental > Terrestrial > Soil > Temperate forest >...
TGGCATTTAGCAATTAGCATTTGGTTTTGCGTGCGTGATCGTGGTCAAGTCTGACTGCTAAATGCTAACTGCCAACTGCTAAGAATTGGGGTCTTATGAAATATTGTCGGTTCGAACTTAACGGTCAGTCCCATTACGGCTTGGTTGAAGCGGTCGCGGGAGTCGAGCAGATCACGCGGTTACTGCTGAAGCCGCCCGAGGAAGCAGACGGTGACATCGAGGATTTGCCTTCCAAGCGCATGGACCAGATTGGTTTGGCTGACGCGATATTGCTCGCGCCGGTCCGCCCATCCAAAATCATTTGTGTTGGCCGTAACTATCGCGAACATGCCGCGGAGTTGGGCAATGAAGTTCCGGTCGAGCCTTTGATTTTCTTCAAGCCGCCGTCGTCGCTGCTCGCGCCCGGCGGTGAAATCCGCCGGCCGAAGCTTTCGCAACGCGTCGACTTCGAAGGGGAGCTCGCAGTCGTGATCGGCAAGAAAATTTACCAGGCCCGCGCGGACGAGGATGTGCGTCCTTACATTCTCGGCTATACGTGTCTCAATGACGTGACTGCCCGTGACTTGCAAAATAAAGACGGTCAATGGACGCGCGCTAAGGGCTTCGACACCTTTTGTCCGGTGGGTCCTTTGGTCACCGATGAGATCAATCCCTGGACGGGTGTCGGGGTTGAAACTCGAGTGAACGGGGAGGTTCGTCAGCAGGGCAATACTCGCGATTTCATTTTTTCACTGGGTGTCATCATTCGCTACATTTCGCAGGCCATGACGATTGCTCCGGGCGATGTGATCGCGACCGGCACTCCTAAAGGCGTGGGTCCAGTGGTTGCAGGAGATGTGATTGAGATCAGCGTCGAGGGTGTAGGGACGCTAAGGAATCCCGTGGTCGACGAATAACTTCGCGTACGATGAGGACGGGCGTCCGTCCTCATCGAAACTTGGTGCTACTTCTTAACGCGCACTTGGACTTGGGTTCCTTCGGGGAGTTTGCCGTCGAGTAGTTCGATCTTTCCTGCGCGAACGACTCCGTTGTATTCCTGTCTTGCTGCCGAAATGTTTCCCGACTCAGACACGGGCGACGGCGCCCGGGCCACCCGTCCCATGCCTCGGTCCATCGCGGCATTGGCCAGGCCGTCAGCTTCTTCGTTGTGGCCACGGAGAACGTGTCCGATGGAAAACCAGTCGAGCTGTGCGATCAATTCTTTTGCGCGTCCGTGAAGATCCTGCAGCGCGGCATTCTTCACTTTGTAAATGCCTTTGATTTGCCGTACCAGCAGTTCGGAGTCGCTGATCACTTTGAGCGCTTTGTGCCCGTTGGCGACGGCATACTCGAGCGCCGCGATCAATCCCTGATACTCGGCAAAGTTGTTGGTTTGATGACCGAGATATTCGCTTAGCGCGGCAACTTTGCGTCCGGCTTCGTCTTGAATGACAACACCGTACCCGGACGGTCCGGGATTGCCCCGCGCTCCGCCGTCGCTGAATGCAACCAGATGATGAGCGGGCGGGTTTTCTCTCTCGCTGAACAGTCCTTTGCTGGAGTGGGATGACGAGTATGAGGGCATGGCAAAAGTTTACACTGCGTAGCTGCCGAGCCGCCCATCCTCCATTACTTTAGATAGTGGTCGAACCATGCAGTCAGACGATCAATTACATCGCGCCGGTGTTCAGGTTGAAGAAATTCGTGCCCCTCGCCGGGATAGATTACCAGTTGGGTTTTCACGCCTAGCGTCTTGAGTGCCCACCAGAATTCACGGGATTGCGGCATGGGGCATTCGCCATCGTACTGGCCGACCAACACCAGCGTGGGCGTCTTCACATTTTTTATGAAGGTGATGGGCGCGCTCCTCGCATAGATCGCAGGATCGTCATACACCGTCGCGCCGAAATAAGGGGGCATCCATTCGTCAATATCGTTTTGACCGTAGTAGCTTTGCCAGTTCGCTAGTCCGGCCCCAGACACCGCGGCACGAAAACGGTTGGTTTGAGTCACTGCCCACATGGTCATGTAGCCACCGTAACTCCAGCCGGTAACGCCAATGCGATTGTTATCCACCGGCAGCGTCTTTACGACTTCGTCCACGCCCTTCAAAATATCCTGGAAATCTCCATAACCAAAATCCTTGACGTTGGCTTGCGTAAACTTCTCACCTTGGCCGAAGCTGCCGCGGGGATTGGGATAGAGCACGAAATATCCGTGGGCAGAGAGGTCGTAAGTGTTGAAGAAAACCTCGGGCCATCCGACACGCGCGACCCCGGCCGGGCCGCCATGCACGACCACGACCATGGGGTAGCGTTTGCTGGGATCATAATCGGTAGGAAACATGAGCCACCCTTGAACCTTCGTGTCACCGTTCGACCAATGGAGGCTTTTCAGTTGACCCCAGGCTGGATGGATACCATCATTTACGCGCGTGATTTGCTTCCACGCCCCGATCGGACCGGCCCAGATCTCTGGCGGGCGCGTGGATGAATTTAGAATCACGGCCGACGACTGGCGATCGGCAGTGAGAGAGACCGTAGGTCCACCCTCAACTTCCGTAGAGATGACATCCGGGCCGGACCAGAGCGAAGAGATTTTTCCACTGGAGAGATCAACCGCGGAAACCCCAGCCTGACCGTCGATGTTTTCCGTGAAAAGAATTTTGCCCGGCGATTCCCAGTAAAGCCACGACGGCGATGCGGTAATTCCGGGCGTGACATCACGAGCATCCCCTCCGGTTGCGGAAACGGTAAAGACGTCGCCGCCGATCGATCCTTCGTCGCTCATCAGCCCACCGATAAACGCGATAGTCTTGCCATCGGGGGACCATCGCGGCACCGCGATCTGCAGAGAAGGCTTGTACACCGGCTTGAGTTCGCCGCTTTCCGCGCTTAGCGTGTAGATTTCCGCGACGTACCAATTGGAATCCCCTGACCCGTGCGCGGCAATCGCGGCAAAAGTCTTTCCGTTTGGTGACCAGTCGTATTGATAGACGTACATATCCGGCGGAGAGAGCTGACGGACCTTCCCCGACCCAAGGTCCACCAGGGTTAATCGTTGTTCGTAAACCTTCTGGTCGATTACGCCAGTCTCGGGAACCATGGGCATCAAGGGACCGGCTGCCCGAGGCGCGTTTTCGGTGAACAAGAACGCCAGCGTTTTCTCATCGGGGGACCATGCGGGGTCGGCCAGGTAGCCTTTGAGGTTGGTCAGCTTGCGTACGCCTCCAGCCTCTACGTTCGCAACGTAAAAGTTCGATTGCCCCTCCCCTTCCAGGTCGGAAAGAAAAGCCAAATGTTTGCTATCGGGGGACCAGGCAATGGTGTCCTCGCTGGCGGCTTGGTTGTCGCTACCCGCCAAAACTCGTTTCGGCTTGGCGCCAGGAGATTTCAAGTCCTGAACATAAATAGCCGACCCTCCTGTGGATTCCCCGGATTCACTCGGCGCCGATTGCACCACCCAGGCAATGCGACTTCCATCCGGCGAGATCGCGACCTGATCGAAGTTTCGGGCGATGGTGCTGGTGCTTTGCGCCGGCGTGGCGACAACGGCGCCGACCAATAGAGCAACCGGAATTGCGACTCTTGCCACCTTCAAACGGTTCGTTCTCATTCCAACCTTTTCTCCCGGGATTCTGATGGGCAAAAGTAAACTCGAAACAAAAAGTATAAGGCGACTGATGATCAGACTACTTCACGACCAGGGTGTCAAATAACTACGTCCTTGATAGGGCGTCGCGGACTGGCCAGCGCTGCGCGTATTGGATAGCCGATGCGGAACATGAAGGTCGGCTGCCATGTGGCATCATGCGTTAGTTCGGCCAACTGAGCCGAGGCTCGCGGTTCCTGATTTCGCAGCCGCTCATGATCGATGAGTTCCACGGCTTCATTAATCGGCCGGCCCGCCACTCCACGGCTGGTCAGCAACAGATGCGCTCGCTGCCAGATCCGCCCCGCGCGAAGGCACTGTTCCTGGTCATAACGATCACGCACAGCGATAAGGCCGAAAACGGGCGTGGCCCGAAGTAAATCTGCGTACGGATCCCCATTACCACGGGGAGCGAACTTTGCCAGCAACCGCTTGGGCGTGAATTTGATAATCCCGCTAGTTAGTGGAGGCAAACCAAATGCGTCAATTGTGAGGCCGTCGCAGTGCTTCTGCACGTCGCTCCAGTCCCATCGAATCCAGCGCTCGCTTCCATTCTCAACCTCCGGATTCGCGTATACCTCTTTATTTGCTTTGGCGACTAGATCGACGATCCGGCTTCGGTCTGATTCCGAGTTGAACAGAAAAATCTTTACTTCTGGTTCCTCACCGACCAAACCGTTTAGCGCAGCCATCACGTCGACCGGAACGGGCTTCAGCACGTCATACGGAGAGCGATTGGTATGGCGATGGGGAATCGCGTCGTAGAGTTCACTGGTTTGACGGTTGCCCGGTGAAAGATCGACATGGGCCACCAATGCCGGTTGGGGACTGGAAGGAACCGGCTGAAGTTTTCCCGGGAGCAAAGTGGCTGTGGCGTTGTAACCGTTGGCCGGGGCCGCGAGCATGAGATTTTCCAACGCGCAGCCCAAACCAATGTGCTGTTCTCTCAAATAAGGATCAAGAGCGCCTGGATACCGTCCCGTATCCGCATACAATTCGATTTGCTTGTCGGTGACCTTGAACAGCCAGGGCTGGGTGTTGTGTGGACTGGCCGCCAGAATCGCCGCGCGCACTAACGCGAGCGGCCCATCTTTCTCGTTCTGCCAGTCCTTCCATGGCTGGTAGGCTGGCCCTTCGCCAACACTGAAAATTCCCTCGTCATAAGCGCGCCACACTCCGCCACCCACGACTACAACGATAACCGCGCCGCTACCTTTGAGGAATGATCGTCGTTGCATCCGTCCCCCCGCGGCAGCTATCTTCCCGCAGCCAACCGCGTAGCCAAACGCTGTGGCAGATCAGCAGCCAGGATACGATCCTGCGCACTTTTGAGATTGTAGGGCACGCGGTAGAACTCAACGATGCGGGTGTCCGAGTCGTAAAGGGCGAAGCCCGCCCGCCAATCGCCATCGCGAGGCTGGCCTACTGACCCAGGATTGACCAGGTAGGAGAGGTTCTTCTTGAGCGGAAATTCTGAGCTTTCGATTTGTCCGACAGTCCTGTAGGCGGGATGGAGCGAGTTGATGTGATCGCCATTCAACATAAAGCTTCCCTGCAGATGAGTGTGCCCGAAGAACGTGACGACGGCTGGAGCTGCCATTAACGGTTCCACCGCGTCTCCCACGGTTACCACATATTCGTCTTCGTTGACCGGTGATCCGTGCACAAATTGGACATCTGTGAGTCCTTCGATCTGCACCGGCCCTTGGGGCAAAGAACGCAGCCACTCCAGATTGTCCGAGGTTAGTTGATCGTGGGTCCATTGCGAAGCCAAAGCGGCCACGGGATTGAAATCAGCAATGTCGACGAGGCCGCACACAGCTTTGTCGTGATTGCCGCGAACGAAGAACTTCCCTAGTCGGCGTGAGCGTTCAATAACTTCGTTTGGACTCGCCCCATAACCAACAATATCGCCCAGATTAAAGACCACATCGTAGGCAGGAGCGGCCGCGAGGCAGGCATCAAGAGCTTCGAGATTGCTATGAATGTCGCTTAACAGAAGTACGCGCACTGGTCACCGGGCAAAATGGCGATTATAGACCCAAACGGAGCATGTGGGGGCGGATACTCCTGTCCGCCGTCTTTGATTTGGATGTTTGCTCTGGATTTCTCCACTAAGAATCGTCGCTCAAGAAGCGGACAGGCGTATCCCGCTCTACACTTGATTCACCACTGGGCATCGTGCCCAGTGGCCGGGCGATACTTCGAGCAATGGCGGCAGACGGCACGCGCATTCCGCTACCCGAAAGTCGCATCGTGGTTCGAACGGACATCCCGGGGGAACCGCATTCATCGCTGGCACTGTGCCTTCGATGGTGGCGAGCGGCCGCGTGCGGTCCGTTTTCAAAGTGGGCACTGCATTCAGAAGTCCGCGCGTGTAGGGATGCGCCGGAGCATGGAAAATGTCATGTTTCGATCCCAGTTCCACCAGGTTTCCCGCATACATGACCGCGATCCGATCCGCAACCTGCGAGACCACCGCGAGGTCGTGGGAAATAAAAAGCATGGCCAGACCAAACTTGGATCGTAACTCGGCCAAAAGTTGGAGAATCTGCGCCTGCACCGTGACGTCGAGAGCAGTGGTGGGCTCGTCGGCAATCAACAGCGCAGGACGATTCACCACGGCCATGGCAATCATCACCCGCTGCCGCATTCCTCCAGAGAGTTGATAAGGATAATCGCGGGCGCGAAGGGCCGCGTCCGGTATCGCGACATCCTCCATCACTGCGACTGCGCGATCCCAGGCTTCCTTTTTTGTGACTTGCGCATGCACGGCGACCGCCTCCCCAATCTGCTCGCCCACTCGCATCACTGGATTCAGCGCGGTCATCGGTTCCTGAAAAATCATGGCCATCTGCGACCCGCGCAGGGTCCGCATTCCTTCGTCTGGAAGCTGCAACAAATCGCGCGATGAACCCTTTCCATTCGCGAACAGGAGTTCTCCGGCAATGCGCGCCTGCGGGGGAAGCAGACGCATCAGGGCTAACGAAGTGACGGACTTTCCAGAGCCAGATTCGCCCACGAGGCCGAGAACTTCGCGAGGGGCAATAGTCAAACTCAGATCACGGACTGCAGCTAAGGGCTGCGAGGAAGCAGAGTCCGAGGCGGGAAACTCGACGGTGAGATGCCGGACATCAAGCAGCGGAGGCACGAGGCATATCCTAGCAGGGCGGATATGCCTTCGTGCGCTTCGCACTCATGTCCGCGACGATTAGTCTGGTCTTCTCGGCTAGCGTTTAATCGTCGTCTGGGTCGGTCGGCGGAGTCTTGTCGTTGATGAAATACTTGCCGTCGTATGGCGCGGCAATCTTCCGGAACCGATTGTGCCGGTGAAAGTCGAAGCAATCCGAGAGATCGTCAGCCCTGGAATCTGCATATCCCAGCGAGGGCAAATGGTAGACCTCCTCGATGAACTTCAAGATGCTACCGAAGTCATGGGTCACGTGAGACACATAACCCTGCTTTGCGAACGGAGCGACCACAATCAGCGGCACACGAAAACCGTATTCGTAGGAGTTGTAAATGCTCGGCGCAACGTGGTCGTACCACCCTCCCCAGTCGTCCCACGTAATCAGGATGACGGTGTTGTCCCAATACTGACTCTGACCGATGGCGTTAACGACCGACGCGACCCAGGACGGTCCCAACCCTTTGTTACCCCCGGCGTGATCCGATTCCTGCCCGGTCGGAATCACCCAACTGACCGTCGCCAGTTGACCGTTAGCAATGTCAGTCAACACCTGCGCCGGGTTCAGGACGACGTCGTTGGTCCAATCCGAGCCGAAACGCAAATGGTAGATCGCATTCGGCCCGGTCCAGATGGACCCTGCTGACGGCGCGTAATATTTCCAGCTGACTCCCGCATTGTCGAGCAGGTCAACGAGAGTTTCATGCTCGTAACAAGGGTACATTTTTTGTGCCTCGCTGCCGCTGGGATCGATCAACTTGACAAATTCGCCTGAAGGAGCTGTACAGCCAGTGTTGTTATTGGGATTCGTGACACCGGCTGGGTTTTCCGAAGCGAACAAATCACTGTCTGCGGTTGGCGCCGAAGTGCCGGAAATGATGAACTGGTGCGCGGGAAAGCTCGGACCCTGGTTGGTCTGGAACATACGATCGGCAAAGGTGTATTGTTCGGCCAACTGGAAGTAGGGATCCAGAATTCCAGTTGAATTATCAACATACTTGAACTGGGGATTCGTGGGCGGACAGCCCTGCGCGCCGTTTTCGCAGGTGACCGGGATATTGTTGGCTCCATCCATCTTCCCGCCGTCATACATCGACACGAATGCCGAATGAGCGTGGCTCAGGTCGTAGTTGTTCGCCAGCGGTATGGCCGTCAGTGAAATTGTTTGGCCCTGGGAATTTACCCCGCTGGTGGCGATGTCCACCCCTGGCAGGAAATTCGGGTTGCTCCCGAAAAGATTGTCGGGCGTGCGATTTTCCTGAAAGATCACGACTACATTCAAAATGCTGCCGTGATGTCGTGGAACCTGAGCATGTGCAGCCGTAGCACCGAGTGAAGCCAACAGCATGGAAACTGTAGCGATGAGTCTCATAACACCCCCTGGGATGTTGGCTCCATTTCGCGATTGCCCTTCGTAGACCAAGGAAGTCGGGCTCGAGGGAGGCCAAGTTACGTAACTGTGCCTCAAGGGGGCTTGCCTGTCAAGAATAAAGGATTTAGTCCCGCGCGCGCGCCCAGCGCGGGTTTCAGCGTGACGTGCGCACGAAATCAGCGTCTTCATAGACCGAATTATCGCCACCAATCAAAACCTAAAGATGAAAAATCATGCACATTGACAGCGCGCGAATGCTCGATGTATCTTTCCACGACGTTTGATCGACTACTGCGCCTCGTTGCTTGCCGGGAAATGCCCTCCCCATTTTGGCGTCGGGACCGAGCCGCGAACATTACATTTCCAACCCCAAGGACAATCCGATGAATCGAGCGTACTTCCCTCCCCAAAGTCGTGGGAACAGGTCTGCCTTCATTCCGTCTATTTTGGCATTTGCGATTTCTCTTGCTGTCTCTCCGGTGCACGCGCAACTGGTCAAGATCAGCACCGATAGCTTCCACAACTCCTACAGCCAGCACAAAACTGAAGTTGAACCCGACACCTATTCCTGGGGCTCGACCATGGTCGCCGCTTTTCAAGTGGCTCGCGTTGACGACGGCGGCGGCGCGGACATCGGGTTTGCCACTTCCATCAATGGTGGATCGAGCTGGACTTACGGTTCTCTGCCGGGACTCACCGTTAACTACAAGAACGGGCCCAATTCAGCCGCCAGCGATGCGTCCGTGGTTTATGACGCGAAACACGGCGTTTGGCTGATCTGCACCCTTCCTATCGGCAATTCGGGAGACAACGTTGCGGTCAGCCGCTCCATCGATGGCCTCCACTGGGAGAAGCCGGTCATGGTTGATAACAGCGGCGGAGACGACAAGAACTGGATTACCTGCGATAACAATGCCAGCAGCAAGTTTTATGGCCATTGCTACGCCGAATGGGACACGCCGGAAATCCTGCTGAGCACTTCCACCGACGGCGGACTGACTTGGGGAGCGGCCAAGGCCTCAGGCGATCAAGCCTTTGGCTCCGGCGCTGAACCGCTAGTGCAGCCGAACGGCCAGGTAGTCGTGACCTTCCTGGGAAACAATATGATGGCGTTCACCTCGATCAACGGTGGCGCGAGTTGGGGTTCGAGCTTCACCATCGCTCCCGTCAACGTGTTTTCTAATGGTAATGTGCGTAGCGATTCCTTGCCTTTTCCTTCGACCGGCATTGACGAATCAGGGAAGATTTACGTGGTGTGGTCGGACTGCAGCTTCCGCAAGAATTGCAGCACCAACGACCTCGTCATGATAACTTCCAGCAACGGAAAAAAGTGGACCGCTCCCGCCCGCATTCCGATCGATCCGCTGACCAGCACGGTAGACCACTTTATCCCTGGGCTCGGCGTCGATCGCGCCACGTCGGGCAAAACTGCCCACCTCACTTCAACTTACTATTATTATCCTAAGGCCAACTGCGACGCTACGACCTGCCGGGTACACGTGGGCTTTACCACGTCCACCGATGGTGGCAAGACCTGGACAGCCGGAAAGGATCTCGGCGCAGGCGCGATGCAGATAAGTTGGCTGCCCGCCTCACAGAACGGGCCCATGCTCGCCGACTATCTGTCGTCCTCGTATGTGAACGGCAAGGCCTTCGGAGTATTCATGGTGGCCAAGGAGCCCGTCGACGGCCTTTTCAATGAGGCCGCTTATACCACGAAGAATCCGCTTGAGGCTTCGGCTGACGAACCTCGCTTCAGTTCGAGAGGCGAGAAGCCCATACCCGGGATCCACTCCAATCAGCCATTCCCAAGGTCTCAGGGCGAAGAGAGACAGTCTCCATTTCCTCCTCCAACTAAGGACGGGCAGAAGTAACAGCTTTGCTTAACTCCGCCGGCACAACGTGTCGGCGGTAGAACTAAAACGCATTTGAGGATAATCCTAATGAATCGAATTTTCCCTGAATCTAAGACTGGCCACATGTCTGACTTCTTCACGGTGGCGTTGGCATTCGTGATTGCTCTCGCAATCGTCATTCCCGCGGGCGCGCAATCTAATCTCGTGAAACTGAGCACGGACACGTTTCACAATTCTGATAGCGACCATCACACCGAAGTTGAGCCGGATACGTTCGCGTGGGGCTCAACCATTGTGACTGGCTTCCAGGTAGCGCGTGTTCCCGACGGCGGTGGCGCCGACATCGGTTTTGCCACTTCCACCGACGCAGGCAAAACCTGGACCAGCGGCTTGCTTCCCGGCCTGACTGATAACTACAAGGGTGGAAGCTTCACGGCTGCGAGCGATGCCGCTGTCGTTTACGACGCCAAACACCGCGAGTGGCTCATCTCGACGCTTCCTATCATCAATAATGACGGGGAAGCCGTGGCCACCAGCCGCTCGACGGACGGAATCCATTGGAGCAAGCCAATCATTGTGGATCACAGCGGTTCAGACGACAAAAATTGGATTACTTGCGACAACACGACTACGAGCCCACACTATGGCAATTGCTATACCGAATGGGACGAGCCTGCGCTGGGCGATCTCATCTTCATGAGCACGTCCACCGATGGTGGATTGACTTGGGGACCAGCTATGAACACGGGGGATCAGGCCAGCGGCATTGGCGGACAGCCCCTGGTGCTGCCCAATGGCACGGTCGTGGTGCCAATCTCTACCTTAAGCGACATGATCGCTTTCCGGTCGACCAACGGGGGCAAGAGCTGGACCAGCAGCTTCGTCATCTCCAATCAAGACTATCGCGGAGAAGATGGCGGATTGCGTGACGGCTTTGGAATGCCCACCGCACAAATCGACGGCGGCGGGAGAATCTATATGGTGTGGCCGGACTGCCGCTTTCGGTCTGGCTGCAATACCGACGACCTCGTCCTGACTACATCCACCAATGGCACGACCTGGACCAAAGTCACCCGCATTCCGATCGATGCGATTTCGAGCACGGTCGACCATTTCATCCCCGGAATAGGTATTGACCGAGCCACCTCGGGAAATACAGCTCACCTCGCCGTGACCTATTACTACTATCCCGTTGCCAGTTGCAATAACTCCTGCAAGATGTACGTGGGCTATACCACGTCCGAGAATGGCGGCAAGACCTGGACGAAGGGGAAAGAGTTGGCCGGACCGATGGAGTTGAGCTGGCTGCCGGAAACCCAGAACGGATTAATGGTCGCCGATTATCTCGCCGTCGCATATGCGAACGGAAACCCGTTTGGAGTATTCGCAGTAGCCAAAGCACTCTCGGGCGGACTGTTCAACGAAGCCATGTACACAACGAAGTCTCCGCTGCTGGCGTCGGCGGAAGAACCTCGATTCAGCTCAAGAGGCGAAAAGCCCGTACCTCACGCCAAGGGGAAATACGTCTGGAAGTACTATGACGATGATGGAAAGTATCCCATCCCGCCCTCGAAGCAGGGACGACCTTTGAATCGGAAATAGAACGTGGAGTCGAGTCGCCCGGTGCGCGCGTGTTGGCGAGCGCCAAGTCGAACTTTCGGGGATATTGAAATCTCACATAAGGAAAATCTGATGAATCGAAATCCATTTGCCTTCCTGACCGTTGTGCTCGCGTTGGCGATTTCGGGAGCCCTGGTCGCGCCTGCACACGCGCAATTCACCCTGGTGAAAATCAGTACCGATACGCTCCACAACTCCGACAGCGTGCACAAAACCGAAGTTGAGCCCGACTTTGCCTCCTGGGGAAATACCATCGTGGGTACGTTCCACGTCGCGCGCGTGCCCGGATCGATCGGTTGGGGCAGCGCGGACGTGGGGTGGGCCACCTCCACCGACGCCGGCAAAACATGGACGTATGGCATTCTTCCGGCGCTGACCGACAATTATAAAAATGGACCCTTTGGATGGGCCGCGGATCCTTCGGTTGCCTATGACGCCAAACACGGGGAATGGTTGATTTCCACGCTCCCGCTCAAGAACCAGGAAAACTCAGGGACGATCGGAGATGTAGCCGTGAGTCGTTCCGCGGACGGCATCAATTGGGGAAAGCCGATCCTCATTGACAAAACCGAATTGGACGATAAGAATTGGACCACGTGCGACAACTTTCCGAAGAGCCCGTACTACGGCAACTGCTACACGGAATGGGATCAGGCATATGGCACCGGCGACGTCTTGATGAGCACCTCTCACGACGGTGGATTGACCTGGAGTCCGGGCATTCCTTCGGCCGATCACGCCGGTGGACTCGGCGGCGAGCCTGTGGTCCAACCGAATGGTACCGTGATTGTGCCATTCAACGGCGGAGGCGTCGACGCCTTTCGTTCGACCAATGGCGGCAAAAGCTGGAGCACGACGGTTAACATTGCCAGTTTCGAAACCCATCAGGACGATGGCGGCATTCGCACTGGTTTTGATTTGCCTGGGGCGACGATTGACGGCTCGGGGAAAGTTTATGTCGTCTGGTCGGATTGCCGCTTTCGCAGCGGCTGCAGCACCAACGATGTGGTAATGAGTTCTTCCAGCGACGGAAAGACTTGGAGCGCGGTCACTCGTATTCCGATTGATCCCGTAAAGAGCACAGTCGATCACTTCCTTCCCGGGATCGGCGCGGACCCGGCCACTTCGGGCAAGACTGCTCACTTGACCATCGTTTATTACTATTACTCAGTGTCGGCTTGCAATAATTCCTGCAAGCTGGATGTGGGCTTCACGACTTCGTCAGACGGCGGCAAGACCTGGACCGCCGGGAAACAACTGGCTGGACCGATGCAGCTAGCCTGGCTGCCGGTTTCCGACGCGGGATATATGGTCGCGGACTACATCGGGGTTACGTATAACAACGGCGGCCCATTCGGGATATTTATCGTAGCCAAATCTCCCTCGGGCGGACTGCTGAACGAAGCCGCGTACACAACGAAAGAGCCGCTGCTGGCTGAGGCAAGTGAGGCTCGATTCAGCTCGAAAGGCGAAAAGCCCGTGGCTGGTGTGAAGTCCGACCATGAGATGAAGTTCTACTACGACGACGAAGGCCAAAGGCAGATTCCGTCATCGAGACTGATTCCTCGCCCAACGCAGAAATGAGTTCGTGGCTTGAGACTCGAACCGCCGGCGCTTGGACGCTGGCGGTTTTTTCTTGCGCGTAAGTTTCCAGAATTCTCAAACTCCGCTCTCAACACGGATTGCGCTGGATTTTCCACATCCAGCAATTGGTGCGAGTTCCCGAGCGCGAGACGACATTGCGGCGTTGATGTCGGCTAAACAACGCACTGGACGCGAGGTCTGCGTGAGTTGACGTCATCCGCTTGCACCAAATTCGGTCACAGGCTTGTGGAGCCGCTGCACTCGGCTGCATTCAAAGCAGATACACTTTGGGGTTTTTTGTTGACTCCCAAAATAGGAAGAGTAAAAACATAATCGTTCTTTGACACGTTCTAGAGTTTACCCGGTTGGTGCGGCGTCCGGGACTCAAGCGAAGTCACTCTGCGGCATCGCAAGATGAAAAGTGGAGAGGGCAAGCAAGGGTCTATAGCAAAGCGCTGGTCGAGGCGAACAAGAACATCATGTCAAAGGCAGGATAGAGTCCCGAGGCGTTGAGCAAGTTTTTCCGGTTGGCGGTAAGCCCGGAGCCCAAGCAAGGATCGGTAATTGCAGTCCGCAAGGATAGCAACTATGTCAGGTCAGCAAGGGTCTAACGCGAGCTACTGGCCGAGACGAATGAGCTCAACACCACCTCGGGACTCTTAGTGTTTGGGCGATCCGCACCTAGTTCAGCCTCTCTCATGTCTTCCCGTTTTGGGACGAAGTTTACTGTTTAGTACCGGTACCCCCCTCCCCCCTGCCGCCTGCAAAATCCAGAGAGCAAACGACTTAAATTTTCACCATGTGCTAGATCTTTGAGTTTGCGGGAGTTACACGCAAAATCTAGACAACATGGGAGTTAGACAGATTTACGGCATTGGGCCAATCCCGTTTTGGAACTAAGTGCCGTCGCCTGAAGATGAGTAAATCGACGGATTGTCAAAGATCAATATTATCTGGCAGATAATGCCTGTAAATGTAATGTTATCTGAGTGGTGGCGTCAGCGTCAAGCAGGAAACGCGTGCTCTTTTGCGGACAGTTCGATGAGGTCGGATTTGGCAAACTGGCGTGCAAAACTCCTTCCGAACGCCTCGGCGCACGCCATGCACTCTACTCGTTCAGGAATAGGCCTGCTAGGGCGACTCGGATATTCGTCGTAGGTGCGATTATCCAGTAGTCTGCCGTTTTGTTTTTTTCTCACGCCGCCCCATTGCTTGAAGAAGAAAGGCACTCGCTGATCTCTGCACTGGCGGCGAATGCAGATGACCCACTCCTTCTTCATCGGACGCGCGCCGGGACCGCTCTCGCCTCCAACAATGACCCACGCGATGCCGGACAGATCGATTTCCCCGAGATCTTCTAGCAAAGGCTCGATTGAAAGAAAGCGAACTTTCGCGGGGGTGCGACGAAGGTGATTGATTCTGGGCAATCCGTATTTCCGGTCTTCGACGCTTACACCCCACCAAATGTTTTTTTTCTCCGCGGCGAACCGCAGCTTGCCGCTGAGCAAGTCGCCCAGTCTTTCCGATCGCTTAGTCAGCACTTGATACGTATGCCAGTCAGCAGTCGCCATCACTCGCGAGACGGCTTCGGTGTATGCGTCGGGCACTCCTGGCTGAAACAGATCGCTCATAGAATTCACAAAAACTAGCTTGGGTGAGCGCCAGGCAAACGGTTCAGTCAGTTTTTCTGGAACCAAACGAAGATCAAACCCTTGCTCGTAAGGATGTCCTTTCACCCCGCGAAACCGCTCTGCGAAGGTCTCGGCATAGCAGTGCTTGCATCCGGGGCTGATTTTCGTGCAACCGCGAACGGGGTTCCACGTGGCATCGGTCCATTCAATTTTGGAGTTATTCGCCACCTGTCTCCTCAAAATTGAATTCTCTTTGCGGAGTGCTGTATTTTCGCACTTGATCCCAAAAATCGTAGGCCCGGGCATGGCGTGAGAACAACGCCAAGCTATACAGCCGAACGCTCATTTCCGAAATGGTTACAGGCCGCATCTTATAAAACGGCTGCGGCTGATATTCCAGCGTCTCCATGCTGTTGGAAAATTCCTCCGCCAAAAACTGTGGGAAGAGGACTCCCTCCAAGAGGCGATCCTTCCATCTCTCACGCCAAGTCCTCGAGCCAAGGAACTCGTCGATCTTTACGACCTCGTCCTTAACGTAGTTGTCGATGTTCCTATTTGCATCCATGTAGAGAGCGAGCAAGACCAAGAAATCCACGTACTTTTTTGAGAGCTTGCGCAGAGTCTCAAACTTAATTCCGATGTCATAAGGATCAACGAAGCAGAGCGACAGGACGCGATGGCCGGCTGAATGTGGGGGAATCTCTGCCAAGATGTCGTCCGCGCGCTGATTGCAATCACCGAGTATGTACGCCACCTTCGCAAGCGGTGCGGTTTTTTCAACCCGAACCTTGAGAGCGTCAAGGTTCTTGGAGTTCTTTTCGCAAAATATGTATTTGTCGAATGGATGCTCTAAGGTGAGAGCCTGAATAGGAGAGCCGGCTATTGTTCTCGATGTGTCACGGATCTTGCTATAGCCAGATCCCGCGTACAGTTCGATGTAAACTCGCTCGTGCCATTTGTCTTTCATTCCAGTGGAAAAAAGCTTCGCGTAAAACGATACAAGGCCGCGCTTCTCCTCGGCCTGCTTCCCGACCACCGGACACGTCAATCCGTCGTCAACGACGTCCATAGCGGACTGCCTTTGTTTCGCCTTACATTCGCCATATTGTGCCAGAAGCGCTTGTACGATTCAATAGCTCTTATGGCTACAGCGGGATGTTCCCGTGCTTCTTCGGGGGGTTCTTGTCCCTCTTGGTTTCCAGCATTTCCAGAGCCTGGATCAGCTTTTTGCGGGTTTCGCGGGGTTGGATTACGGCGTCGACGAAGCCGCGGTCGGCGGCTACGTAGGGGTTGGCAAAAAGCTCGCGGAATTCTTCGATCTTCTTTTGTCGAACTGCGGCGCGATTCTCGGCATTTTCCAATTCGCGTTTGTAGACGATATCGACTGCGCCTTCTGGACCCATGACCGCGATTTCTGCGGTGGGCCACGCGTAGTTCACATCCGTGCGAATGTGTTTCGAGGCCATGACGCAATAAGCTCCGCCGTAGGCTTTGCGGGTTATGACGGTCACCTTGGGCACGGTCGCTTCGGCAAAAGCGAACAGCAGCTTCGCGCCGTGTTTAATGATGCCCCCGTATTCCTGATTGGTGCCGGGGAGGAATCCGGGGACATCTTCGAAGGTCACCAGTGGGATGTTAAAGCAGTCGCAGAAGCGGACGAAGCGCGCGCCTTTGATCGAGGCGTTGATGTCGAGCGTGCCCGCTAAAAACGCGGGCTGGTTGGCTACGATCCCCACTGGCTTGCCGTTCAGGCGGGCAAATCCTACGACTATGTTTTTGGCGTAATGTTCCTGGACTTCGAAAAAATAGCCGTCATCGACGACCGCGTGGATTACGTCCTTGATGTCGTAAGGCAAATTCGATTGATCGGGAACGATTTTATCCAGGGCGGCGTCGGCTCGATCGATGGGATCGGTGCAGGGTTTGCGCGGCGGGTCGTCGAGATTATTCGAAGGCATGAAGCTGAGCAGCTCTCGCACCATCGATAGACATTCGGCGTCATCGTGGGCTTTAAAGTGGGCCACCCCTGAGGTTTCGTTGTGGGTTTCCGCTCCGCCGAGCTGATCTTTGGTGACTTCCTCGTGGGTGACGGTTTTGATTACGTCGGGCCCGGTAATGAACATGTAGGAAGTCTTATCGACCATGAGAATGAAATCGGTAATCGCGGGTGAGTAAACCGCGCCTCCAGCGCACGGTCCCATGATCGCGGAAATTTGCGGTACGACTCCGCTATACAGCGTGTTTCTTAAAAAAATGTCGGCGTAGCCGGCCAGGGACATTACGCCTTCCTGAATGCGGGCGCCGCCGGAATCGTTGAGACCGATCATGGGCGCACCCATTTTGGCGGCGAGATCCATGACCTTCACGATCTTGGCGGCGTTGGCTTCGGAGAGCGAACCACCGAATACGGTAAAATCCTGGGCGAAAACAAATACGAGGCGGCCTTCGATGCGGCCGTATCCCGTGATGAATCCGTCGCCGTAGAACTTTTGCTCGGCCATACCGAAGTCGTTGCAGCGGTGCGTGACTAGTTTGTCGGTCTCTTCGAATGTGCCTTCGTCGAGCAGAAAGTCGATGCGCTCGCGGGCTGACATTTTGCCTTCTTTGTTTTGCTTTTCACGCCGCTTAGAGCCGCCACCGTCTTCGGCGAGGTGGTCGCGTTTTTTCAGTTCTGCTAGTTTTTGTTCGAGGTTCATCGCGAAGAATTATAACGGGTTGGGAGGATCAGGAATGTGCCGCGGCGATTGATATTAAGGGCATAATGATTGGACGAAAAAGTAGCCCGAGGCAGATCGGGACTCCGTCCAGCTTAGCAACCAAATATACTCACGTACGCATCCCAGCCAGAACTAAAGCTGTATTGACTCGGGATAAAGCGCTTAGATCGAGCACCTGAACTTAGGCTCGGCATCCACATGCACATAACAATTCTAGCGGCATTTCTTGTGATCTCTCGCTCGGTGTCCTCAATGTGCACCGCCGGCGTCGTAATTATTCTGGTTGCGATCTGGGCGGCGAAGAGCGATGTCGCGAAGGCTCGCGGCCTCGACAAGGTCGTAGCCTTGAGCAATTTGTGTTTCGCTGCCCCTTTGGCGGTCTTCGGCGCCCTGCATCTCGCGGCCGCTCAAGGCCTCGCGACCATGGTGCCTTCGTATATGCCGTGGAAATTGTTTTGGGCGTATTTCTTCGGCTTTGCCCTGCTGGCCGCGTCTTTGAGCATATCCACAAAAATTCTAGTGCGCTGGTCCGGGCTGCTGTTCGGGATCGCGATGTTTTGTTTTGTGGCGATGTTGGACATCCCGGGAACTCTCGCCACCCCCAAAGACAGGTTTGGATGGATATTGACTCTCCGCGAAATGTTGTTCGGCGGCGGAGGCTGGATTCTTGCAGGCAACGCCCTGCGCGAGCAAGGCCGTGGCCAGATCGGAAGCAGGCTCATAACCGTGGGCCGCGTGATCATCGGGATCGCCGCCATATTTTATGGCATTGAGAATTCTATGCACACGGCGAACGTTCCCGGAGTCCCGCTCGAAAAACTGATGCCCGCGTGGATTCCGGCGCACCTGCTCATTGGCTGGCTGACAGGCGCAATTCTTTTCGTTGCCGGGGTATGTATTCTGCTGAACAAGAAGACGCGGATGGCGGCAACTTATCTCGGTACCTGGATTGTGTTGGTGGTTGTGTTTATCTATGGGCCGATTCTGATTTCGGCGCTGGGCAACCCGAGCACTGATGTCAAAGTTGAGGGGATCAACTATTTCTTTGACACGTTGTTGTTCGCCGGAGCGATTCTCGCGCTCGCGAGCGCGACATCACGCACGGAGTAAAGTTGCGATTACTCCATGCTGGCGCCGAGAGGCTGGTACTTGTATTTCCGGCCGTCCCAGAAAGTTACTGAGGTCGCCTGATCGCCGCCGGTTTCTTCCGCAAAGATTCCCATGACCAACCTTTTCTTCTTGAGGGCCAATTTTTTCACCACCACCTGCTTGAATGGCAGATTCACAATGAGGAATTTCGCTTTGGGCGTGGCGGAGCGCCAGGCGTCGGCGCCCGCGCCGTGAATTACCAGCAACGAGTACCCTCGACGTTCTGGATCGTCGGAAGAAAATTGCGTAGTGATCTTGGGATTGCCGTAGCCGAAGTAACTGTTATACGGATCGACAACCACGAAGCTGTCTTCCATCTGATCCATCATTGGGTTGGTGCAGCGCGCCGGGATGACGATATCTTCAACGCCGTCCCCATCCATGTCAGCGATGAGCGGGTCAATCCCGATGAGGGAGCAGGTCGATCCGAATTGTTTTTGAACAAAGGCGTTGTCGACGGCGGGCTTGGCCGCAGGAGACACGGACGCCGGCTGCGCGGCCAGCGTGAAGCTTAGGCACGTGCAGAACGCAGTCAGAAGAAGAATCGTTTTTGGGGACGACATAAGGCTTACTTTAGTCCGATTGGCGTATCAGCGGCATAGAAAGAAGAGGTTTGGGTAGCACGAAAGTCACATGGTGTTTCAGGCTTCGGGCTTCCGGCGTCAGGCTTCGTGCCTCAGGCTTTGGGCTGCACGTCAACCATTGAAGTGTTCCCAGCCTTGGGGGCGAAGCTTGATTCGGGCCCCATCGGGCGTCTCGAGAACAACCTGCCTGGCTCGGGTGATCTGGCCGATTGGGGTGATGTCAACGCCTGCGATTCTAGAAGGGATTCGCTTGGCTTTGGGAGCGGTGAAGAGCAACTCGTAGTCGTCGCCCCCGTGCAATGCGGATTGAAGATCGACTTTGCGGGCGGGCTTGTCGATCTGGGCAAGAGGAATGGCATTCGCCGAAATCTCGGCGCCAACAGCGCTCTCGTCACAGATGTGCCCGAGGTCGGTCGAGAGGCCGTCGCTGAGATCGATCATCGCTGTGGCGAGACCCTTTTCACGCAGGAACTCACCAACTTCAACTCGAGGGATCGGATTGAAGTGGCTGAGGAAGTGGGCCCGCCGAAGTTTTCTCCCGGAGAATAGGAACTTCAGCGTAGCCGCGGCGCCTCCCAATGCCCCGGTCACGTAGATGCGGTCTGCGGGACGCGCGCCCGAGCGAAGGATTGCTTTCCCTTTCGGCACCGAACCAACGACAACAATGTCGGCCAAAATCCCGTCCGGGGATTGTGCCGTGTCTCCCCCGGCGAGGCTCACGCTGAACCGATCCGCCAACTGGAGCAAGCCTTTCAGAAACTGGTCAACCCAACGCTGGGGTAAGTTCGGCGGCAAAGCGAGGGATAAGAATGCGGCCAGCGGAATGCCTCCCATGGCGGCAATATCGCTGAGGCCTCGCGTGAGGCAGCGATGACCTACAACTTCGGGGGAATGCCATTCACGCCGGAAATGAATTCCTTCCAGACTGAAATCGGTAGTAACCAGGGTTTGGTGACCGGCGGGGATTTGCAGGATGGCGCAGTCATCCCCGATGCCGGCTGCGATCCCTCTTCTTCGGGCAGTCCGTTCCCGGATGCGAGAGATCAAGAGTTTTTCGGCCAGAGGCAAGGTGGGATTAATGATATACAAACCATGAAGCTTGAGCAGACGAAATCGGGTGCGAAATGTCCAGTCTTTGGGGGCAACCCGTGCTGGCTTCAATCCATCGAATCGGAGTCCTCGGCTGGGCAGCCGCGCATCGCAGGCCTTGTTGCGACGCTGCCCAGGGCCGAATCGTTCTTTCTATCTTGGATAGACCTCGGAGTTTGCCAGTTGGTAACCCGCCGAAGTATCACTTAATCCAGTGCCTTTCGTAACATTTGGCTGTGCGCTGGGTCGTTGACAGGGAGAACCTACTTTGGTACCGTTGCGAAGCTGCTTCTAAAGCTCTGGCCGAGCTAAGTGCCGCATGCGGTTAGGATTGCAGGCACACAGGATTTCGAGCCTGACCCTGGTTCCGGTAGGACGGAGCGATTTACTGACCTAATTCCCAAGATGGGGAAGGTATGATCGCAGCGGGGATCGGGTAGTAGGATCAAAGGCGGCGAACCTGCCGCAGCCGTAGATCCGATTTCTGAACGAAGGGAACATATTGCGTAAGCGTTTCTACATACTTTTCGTAGCGCGTGGCGAGGATGGGCAATTGCGTAAGATTCCCATTCCAGTTCACTATCTGTACGTATTAGTTGTTGGCGCAGCGATCGGCGTCCTCAGCCTGACCGGCATCGCTAGTTCCTACATGCGAATGTTGTTGAAGGTTTCCCGCTTTAATGAGCTAAGACTCCAAAAAGACGCGTTGAAAACCCGCTATTCGCGATTGGAGCAGGTCGCCCAGGAGAGAGATATTCAGGTCGCGTCGCTGGGTTCGTTGGCCAGCGAAGTTTCTTCCCTCTACGGTTTGAAATCGGATCCTGTTCTGGAATCGGAATCTACTGATCACATTCAAGACGCCCAAGTAAGTTCGTCGCTGGATCGGCTTTATGCGCTGAAGGACACTGCTCTGAGCGGTGCCGCTGCGACCGGGATTTCTCTCGGTCTGACGCGCGACGTGACCACAGCGGACTGGCTGCGAGCCAATTCGGCTCCTAACCTTTGGCCGGTGGAGGGTCCGATCACGGGTTCGTTTGGAGAGAGGATTGATCCATTCAACGGTGAGGGCGCGTTCCATCGTGGAGTCGATATATCGGCCACCTACGGGCAACCTGTGATAGCTCCCGCCGATGGCGTCGTGATCTTTGCTGACTTCATGGGTGGATATGGACGGGCCATCGCGCTTGACCACGGCCACGGAATCACGACGCGCTACGGTCACCTTGCCAGCTATGCGGTCGTCACCGGACAGTACGTGCGCCGGGGCGATACCATCGGATACGTCGGGTTGAGCGGTCGCAGTACAGGTCCACATCTGCACTATGAAGTCCGGATCAATGACACTCCAGTCAATCCCCACAAATTCCTGCGTCTGACCGTCGCGCATGGCGGCGGATTCGCAGCGGGAAGCTAAGAAACAGCTTTCAGCACTCAGCACTCAGCCTTCAGCTTCTCGAACCCAATAATTACTGCCGCAACAGCGCTTCCAGATCTCGGCTGCCACGAAAAATATGAAGGATTAGGACGTCCTGCTTTTCAACGCGATAAATGATGACGTACTCGCGCACGACGAAGCTCCGCAGACCGGGACGCAAATCCTCGTCGCGGCGGCGGCCGATATGCGGGTGGCGATCCAGAAGATAGAAACGCGCGGTGATCGAATCAATGAGCCGGTCGGCAATCTCGACGCTACCGCTCTCTTTTGCAAGGTGATACCAGATGTCAAGGAGTTCAGCTTCCGCTTCAGGTGAAACACGGTGGGGCATCAGCGGGTAGACGATTGATCATTTGCCAGGCGCTTGCGCCCGCGTTGCTTCACTTCTTCGGCCAGTTGCCGCATCGACTCCTGGGTGATGATTCGCCCGTCGCCGCGTGCGAGGGACGCCTCTGCCGCGTCGACGGCGGTCAGGATTTCCGCGCGAGCGCGCTCGCGCTCTTCCCAAAGACTCAGAGCTTCCTGAATAGCGTCTTCCTCCCGCCGCAGACGTCCACTCTCAACGGCCTGGCGCACAAAGGCTTGCTGGTCGGGGGTAAGATGTACTTCCATTCGATCTCAGGTTAGGCGCACACGAAGCACGTGTCAATCACTGCCTTAACCCCATCCAGCGCTCGGATACCACTATTGAATTGCCTGGGTTCTGGGGATCGTAACGCACGGACGTGGGCAGGCCCAGGCGGCAGGAGTGCAGGTTGATGAGTTGCCGCAAGTAAGTCACGTCCTGCGAGGCTTCGTAGGACACGCCAGCCACGTCATATTGAAAGATCAGGAAAGTGGCAGGCTTGCGTCCTTCGGGCTGCATTTCCTGCACGTCGATGACGGTGCCGTCGGTAATCCGGCCGACGCGGTCAAGCCACACCCGCCGCTCGCGTTCGACCTCATCGTGCCCTTTGGGCTTGCGACGCAGCAGCAGATACGCGGCCAGCAGAGCGCCAGCGCTACCGAAGATCATGGCATAGAGACGAGTTGGAATCATGACTTCTGGAAAGAAACTGCGCAGTCAATGGCCGCGATGTCTTAAACAGCATAAAGCCAGATGGCGAAACACGGAAGAGGGTTTGTGATTACCAAGGTGAAGTTGAGCCGAGGTCTGAGATTTCGCCGAACGGTAGTCTAGTGGTCCGCGGCCGAAGTGTGATCGTGCACAATCTTCCATCCGTCGGGAAACTTGCGGAAGATCAGGGTGAACAGGCCGTGCGGCGTTTTGCCGTCTGTCATGTTCAAATGCCATGCTCCGCGCACGAAGGCGGCATCCGGGGCGAGTTCCTGAATGTTCAAGTCGGAGAACTCCAGTTGTCCCATCTCCCGCCCTTCGCTCTGATATTTCTTGCGATACCGTTCCAAAGTCGACTCCCAGCCGGACATCTTCTCTGCTGCTGAAAAAAATGTTAACTCAGGAGAGTTCCAGTAGCCAGACATGAAGGCTTCGAGATCGTGCCGGTTCCAGGCTTCCTGTTGCCGGCGCAAAACCTGCTCGACGGCAGACGGTACGTCCGATTTCGAGTTCTGGGCGGTGACGGTGAATGAGCAGGAAAACAGAGTTACTGCGACTACAACAATCGCACAGTTCTTATGCATCCAGGAGCCTCGTGACGGAAACTGCCTTATTCGACCATGATCACTGCTTTTTCGCGGACGTGAACTCAACCACATCATTGTTTCCAGGAATGGAGTGTACCCGGGGAATGGACGGATGTTTATCAAGCTCGTAATCGGAACCAGGTCCGAGGTCCGTGAATTTTTCAAAGACAAAAGGAACGCCTTCGGATTGCAGAACCGAGTTCCCATCCGTCACCTGAAAATGGAGATGTGGGCCAGTTGCGTTGCCGCTATTTCCGAGGCGAGCCAGGATATCCCCTCGGCGAACGTGATCATGGACTCGAACCTTCATGCTTCCCGGTTGTAAGTGCGCAAACGAGACATAGCGGTTGGCGGCGATACGAACAACGATGTAGTTTCCCGCGATGTTGTCGAGAGTGACAGGCTTGGGCAGGACGCGGGGCGTGTTCTCGGGTACTCCATCCACTATCTGGGTCACTTCTCCATCCGCCACCGCAAGAATCGGCTCGCCATAGCCCCACCAATTTTCGTTGCGCGCGGTTCCGTCATGCGAGTCCCCATTTCGGCCAACTTTGACCCAGTCGATCGCGAACCTCTCTGGCGAGCAAATATGGCCGTCAATCGCCAAGATACTGCGCCGGTGCCCCGAATCGTTCGAAGGGCCGTCACCCGCGAGCCAGACGCCGCCAGCGAATGGAGGACTGAGCAAGGGCACCGCATCCTGGCTTACTGCAACCGGGAAATCCTCGAGCGTAGTTTCCGTCGGGGCGCTTCCTTCACTTGGCACACCAGCCACAAAGACCATCCGATGGCTTAAGCTGGCGGGCGGGCGTTGATCCGGTCCAAGTTCGATCCACAGGAAAATAACAGCACGCTTTGCCGCGCCGATTGTCTTCGAGTCTTTCGTTCCGCTTATGGTCCCCACCTCAGTCATGATCGCGGACAAGGCAGCATCTGCAATAATCTTAATCGGTTGACTCCTGTCGGCGTCCGCAAAAACCTCGAGTTTCTTCAACGTTAATGGCACTGTATCGAAGTTGGTGACGTGCAACTCATACACCAAGACCTGCTTGTCTTCTACCCTGACCGGTATCGGCGGTGCCGGACAAACCACTTCAACGCGAGGGCCTCTCTCTCGTGCGTGCCCAGCTTGCAGCACTGCGAAAATCAATACGAGCGCGGAAAAGAGTCGTGCAGCGGCCGCCAACGACAAACGCATGAGTTCATGCTCCTTCGCTTCGACGCTATGGACCACCTAAAACTATCGCGCGCTATCGACAGACTTGCACGCCGGGGCTATTCAAGCTGGTTGATCTCTAAGAAAATATAACGGAAATCGCGCAGAAGAGCCGTGGGATTCCGTTCGCTGGCGGAGGGGTAGTATTTGAAAGAATCGTATCCCGCGGAGGTGGACGGGTTCAGGCCCGCCCTTTTTTCGCGGCGGCGGCAAGGACTCCGGCCTTTTCCCACGGACGCTTAGGTCGATCGGCAGTGGGTTTGTCGCGATTCTCGATGCGGTCGTAGTGGTACGATTCGCTGACTGTGCCGAGGGACTCGTTGTATAACGTGGGCAAGCCCAAGCCTTCTTTCAGTTCCTCGGTGAACTGTTGCAGGGCTTTCAGATGGTCCGCAGTTGCTGGAACTTCCGTCTTGGCGGTCTTGAGAAACTGCTGATATCCCTTGTTCACCAGCTTCGAAATTTCGCTGCCAATCAGGTAGCCGGGATAAGCGAAAATCTTTACCCCGTCGTCGCCGTTCTTCTGAATGGCGGCGGACACGTTGTATTTTCTAAGGAACACACGCGCCTGCGTGCCTGGCGCTTCGAGCAGATCAAACCCGTAATCGCGCAGCCAATTCAGCGCCTCTTCGTAAGTCCTTTGTTCTACCTTCGATGCCATTTCGTCCTTTGTTCTCGCTTAGGTTAGATGCAGGTTCTTGAAAAAGGTACGAAGCCGCATCTTCGGTGGAACTAACCAGTCTCTCTTATAATCTAAACAAACGTTGGTCAGGATTGATTTTGCTTCTGAGGAACATTACGTAAGTCACGGTCTTCGAGTTTGAAATTTATGCAACCCGCGCCCATAAAGATCGGCAAAGTGTCTATTTCATCGGCACATGCAGACACAGACGAAGAACCAGGAAGCCCCTTAGGGACGCATACCGTCGATCGCATCGGCAACACTCCACTGCTTCGCCTCGTACGCATCGCGAGCGACTTGCCCGGAGTTGAGATTCTCGGCAAAGCGGAGTGGCTCAATCCCGGAGGCTCAGTCAAGGACCGGGCCGCAGCCAACATCGTGGCGCAAGCGCGGGCCGCTGGCAAGTTAACATCCGGTAAAATTCTGCTGGATTCAACCAGCGGCAACACCGGCATCGCCTATGCCATGATCGGCGCGGCACAGGGTTTTCCTGTGACTCTCTGCATGCCCGAGAATGTGTCGGTCGAGCGCAAGCGCATTCTGCAAGCTTACGGCGCCAACATTATTTATACCGACCCGGCTGACGGATCCGACGGCGCGATTCGCATGGCGCGCGAACTCGCGGCCAAGCATCCCGATCTGTACTACTACGCGGACCAATATTCCAACGACGCCAACTGGCAAGCTCACTACCATGGCACAGCCAACGAAATCTGGCAACAGACGGAAGGACGAATCACACACTTCGTGTCCATGCTGGGCACAAGTGGGACGTTTGTCGGGGCGACACGGCGGCTGAGGGAATTGAACCCGCGCATTCGCTGTATTTCGCTGCAGCCGGATTCGGCATTTCATGGAATCGAAGGTGCAAAGCACATGGCCAGCGCCATCGTTCCGAAAATTTATGATCCGTCACTCGCGGACGCGGATTTAGGAATTTCGACGGAGGAGTCTTATGTCATGGCCAAGCGGCTGGCTCGCGAGGAGGGTTTACTGGTGGGAGTATCGGCGGCCGCGGCCGTGGTCGGCTGCCTCCAACTGGCGCGGCAGGTGAAGAAAAACGAACACGCCGTTTTTGTGACGATTCTGTGCGACTCCGGCGACAAGTATTTGAGCGAGAGATTCTGGCAGGAAGGTTAACTGCGTTTTACCACAGAGTTACAGAGAAATCCTTTTTTTCGTTCTTCGCTGTGACTCTGTGTCTCTGTGGTTGATGGATTTCCATGTTGAAAGTTGGGCGCAAGGAGTACGAAACTCTGCGGCAGCATGGTGAGGAGACCTATCCTCACGAATGCTGTGGCGTTTTACTGGGTCAAATGCGGGAGGATGAACGGGTGGTGATTTCTATCGCCCGCGCCGGCAACACGCGAACGGATTCCGCCCACAATCGTTATAACATCGATCCGCGAGAACTGGTGCGCATCCAGCGGGAAGGCCGCGAGCGGGGCGAAGACATCGTCGGCTTTTACCATTCGCATCCCGATCATCCGGCACGTTGGTCGGCGACTGATCTTGCGGAAGCGCACTGGTTTGGCTGCTCGTATGTAATCACCAGCGTGGAAAAGGGCAAAGCGGCGATTACGAACTCGTTTGAATTGGCCGGCAGCGACGAGGGCGATAAAAAACTCTTGGACGAGACGGTCGAGGTGGCGCAAGCAGAAACGTAACGACCTACGTTTCTACGATGGATCCGACTGTCCGTCTTCACCAGTGAACTGAATCCGACCAGGGCATTGCCGCATCAAGTAGATGCATGACAAAAATCCATATTCCCACCCCATTGCGCCAATACGCCGGCAAGCAACCCACGGTCGAAGTCAAGGCCGGCACCGTTGCGGAAGCCTTGTCCGGACTGGTTTCCAAGCACCCTGACCTACGGCGGCATCTGTACACCGACGACGGCAAGCTCCGTTCTTTCGTCAATGTTTACCTGAACGACGAAGACGTCCGCTACTTGCAAAAAGAAGCGACTGCGATCAAAGAGAGTGATACTATTTCGATAGTGCCTTCGATTGCTGGAGGCCGGTGAAACCGATGAATTACGGATGGACCATTCTTCGAATGCCTCGCTACAGCGCCTGCGGTTGTTGTCCGTTCTGTTGTTGCTTCTAGTCGTCCATTTCGTAATCGCTAAAATCTAAGGTTTCTTAACAGAGGTTTTATGGCAGCCATCACGGAAGTCAAACCAGTTGAAGTGAAACCCGAAGCTCTTACCAACGACGAAATCCTGCGCTACTCGCGTCACTTGATCATGCCCGAGGTCGGCATGGAGGGTCAGCAGAAGCTTAAAGCCGCGCGCGTGTTGTGTATCGGCGCGGGCGGGCTGGGTTCGCCCTTGGTGCTTTATCTGGGCGCGGCTGGCGTGGGTACGCTTGGAATCGTGGACTTCGATGTGGTGGATTACACGAACCTGCAGCGGCAGATCATTCACAGTACGGCAGACGTGGGGCGCAAGAAACTTGATTCTGCGGCGGAGAAGCTGAAGGCGATCAATCCATTCTTGAACATCCGCAAGTTCGAAACCAAGTTGACCAGCGAGAATGCCCTGGAGTTATTTCGCGACTTCGACATCATTGCCGATGGCACTGACAATTTTCCTACCCGCTATCTGGTGAACGATGCCTGCGTGCTCACCGGAAAACCAAATGTTTACGGTTCGATCTTTCGCTTTGAAGGACAAGCCAGCGTTTTCGCGACTGCGGATGGCCCCTGCTATCGCTGTTTGTATTCCGAGCCACCGCCGCCGGGATTGGTTCCTTCTTGCGCTGAAGGTGGAGTGCTCGGTATTTTGCCTGGGCTTGTTGGGGTGATTCAGGCGACCGAAGTCATCAAGCTGATTCTCGGCAAGGGTGACCCACTCATTGGACGGCTGCTGCTGGTCGACGCCCTAGGGATGAAGTTTCGCGAACTCAAGTTGCGAAAGAATCCAGATTGCCCGGCCTGCGGCACGCACCGCACCATCACAAAACTGATAGACTACAACGAGTTTTGTGGGATCCGCGGTGAAGAAAAAAGCCAGGAGAAACCAGTGGAAGCAGGCATTCCCGAAATGCAAGTCGAAGAGCTCAAGCGGCGTCTGGATGCGGGCGAAGACCTTTTCGTGCTCGACGTGCGTGAGCCTCACGAATATCAAATTTGCCACATCAACGGGCATCTGATCCCGCTGGGCGATCTGCCGAGACGAGTCAACGAGCTCGATTCCAGCCGTGAAATCGTGGCCCATTGCCGCTCCGGTGTGCGCAGCGCCAAAGCGGTCGCATTCCTGCAACAAGCGGGGTTCAAGAAAGTACACAATCTCGCTGGCGGAATACTGGCCTGGGCAGACCGCGTCGACCCGAGGATGCCCAAGTATTGAAGGCGACTTTCAACTAGGGAGCGCAGATGCGCTCCTTGTGCGTGTTCTAATTTCACAGCCTCGCTCTATTTCCCATCCGGACAGCAACAACCGTAACTATGCCATCCCGCCGACCGATGCCAGAATAGGTGCTTCTTCCTGACGGCCAATCGTGGCGTGTGTCCGGGAGCTCAATTCGTTCGGAGGCAAGTCATGAAAATTAGGGTCGTATCACGCTTCGCTGTTTTCGCCGCAATTGCTCTGCTGCTGTCAGTGTGTGCGCAAGCGGAGCCCAAGAAAAAAGCCTATAACAATTCCGCAGACCAGGTATTTAATGCCGCTCTGCGTACAGCCCGCGAACGGCATGTCGTCACCTTCGTCGACGAGAAGACCATGATGTTTACCTTCGAAACCGGACGATCGTTGACTTCGGAAGGGTTCGTAGCCAATGCCTCGGTAGAACCAGAAGCCGACAACAAGGCGACCCTGATCATAAATGTCCAGACCAAGAAAGGTTTCTCGTGGGGCGCGGGCGATCGCATGGCGGACAAGTTCTACCAGCAGGTGGGAGACGAATTGGCGGGCGATCCGCAGCAGAAATCCGCAGTCAAGGCCTCCGAAAAAGCCATAGATGTGCCCGATCCGAAGGCAGTTCCCGCAGAACCGTCGATGACTGCTGGGCCATCGATAGTACCGGTGAGCGCAGTCTCATCCGGGAAAGGTTCCATCACGGTGAGTTCAACACCCGATGGCGCGGACGTCTATGTCGACGATAACTTCGTCGGCAACGCTCCCGCCACGCTAAAGCTTTCTCCGGGCAAGCATACGGTGAAGGTCTCGCAGGATGGATACAAGGCCTGGAGTAAAGACATCTCCGTGTTCGCCGACTCGGACGTGAACTTAAAGGCTGCGCTGGCAAAGAACTAAAGAACTGACGAGAGCTGCGCGGAAACGCCCGTGCGCAAGATTATATTGGAGAGAGAAAAGGGGAGCCCAGTGCTCCCCTTGTTTTTTCACGCAAGATCAGCGGCTCTACTTACTGCTGCCGCTACCGTCCATGCCCGCGGACTCGTTGCCAATAGCCAACGCGTACTTCTTGCCGCTGAAATGAATTTCAGCCAGAGACTTGGTGCCGTCGCCATTGTTCTGCACAACGGCGGCGTCGTGATTTGATTTTTCGTTCAGATCAATCAGACGCGCAGGGGCTGTTGCGACAACTTTGTTGCCCTTCATGATGCTCAATTCGACATTGGGGCCGTTGCCATCCCACTTCACCGAGTAATCGCCCGCGTGCAATTGTTTGCCGCTAACAGTGACTGGATCCTGAAGCTGCATAGAACCCTTATTCGCCGCCGCGAATGCACTTGTCGCCAGCAGCAAAGCCAATCCCAGCAGCAAGCCCTTGGAAGTATTTGCGAATTTCATGAGACTCCTTTTTCTTTCCCGAAAAGCGTCGGGAATCGTTTTGGGCGGCCTGGGTTTTGACCTTCCACGAAAAACTTGCGTTTTCCCGCGAAAGACTTACAATGCTGCGGCGGGGTTAAGGAGAAAGCGCGTGGCCGCAAGACCGCGAGCTCTCTGCTGCAGGGATTGCGCTCACCTGGGCCGCCAAACCGAGAATGAGCCAGTCCCTTAACCCCTAAACTATTTCCCGACAGCTGGTTCGACTGGTGCCTCGCCCAGCTTTCGCGCTTGTCATTTCAATATACGTTCTTCGATGCCTCGAAGTTCCCTTGCGCTGTAAATCGCAATTACTCACTTGGACGCTTCACTACGAGTGTCGTTAGCAAATGCGACAATCGACACACTTCTCGTTTGTATTGTCTACAAAGAGACATTTTGTTTTTACGAATGTTAACGAAATTTCACACTAGTTCATGACGCGGCAGCAGTCGCGCCTTCCCATTCGCGTCTATATCAAGAACGAACAATCATCTGTTAATTGCAAATGTGAAGCGAGGAATGTGGTCGATTGATTGGGTCCAGATGCGAACGGTCTTCGCTGACCGAGTCTTCGGTCGGTTTGAGCGTGGCCCGTTCGACTACGAGATCTTCAGAACTACTTTCCCGAAGTTTTTCCCCTCGGATAACAGTCGGTATGCTTCGACGGCACGGTCCATCGGCAGCACGTGACCGATGACGGGATGCAAGTGGCCTTGCGAAATCCAGATCGAAAGCTGTTTCCATGCATCGCGCATCAACTCTTGTTTCGCGGATAAATAGGTCAACCACAATCCGTGGACGCTTGCACCCTTGGCGTACAGCAGCCGCGTATCCAATTCCGATTTTTGTCCGGTGGCGCTTCCGTATACGATCACGCGTCCGAAGTCCCGCAGGCAACGTACGCTCTTGTTAGTGTGTTCGCCGCCCAGCATTTCAAAAACGGCGTCCACGCCTTCACCGCGAGTCAGATCTTTGATCGCATCTTCGTAATCGCGCTGCTTGTAGTTGATGCTGTGTTCCAGCCCCAGTGCTTTCACGCGCGCAAGCTTATCGTCGGTGGACGAAGTCCCGTACATTTCGATGCCGAGCAGTTTTCCAATCTGCACCGCAGCTGTTCCCACTCCTCCAGCCACTGCGTGAATCAGCACTCGTGGAACCGTACCCGGCGCCGCGCTGCCGGTCAAATCGGCCTTCCAATATGCGAGATATGCTGTAAAGTAATTCACCGGGAAAGCTGCTCCCTCCTCCTCCGTCCATTCTTCAGGCACCGGCCACAACAACTCGGCGCGGGCAGCGATGCGCTCAGCGAATGCTGCCCACTGTGCATAGCCCATCACCCGTTGGCCGTCGCTTTCCCGCACCCCACAAAACTCGCGGCCAGCTACCAACGGAGGCTTTGGCGCTCCCGGATAGCCGCCTTGCGTAGTCATAATGTCAGCAAAGTTCAGCCCACCGGCGTGGACGCAGACCAACTCTTGTCCGGCAACAGGCGCGGGATCTGGTACATCTTGCAGCACGAGCGCGTCCGGTCCGCCTAACCGACTGATGACAATAGCTTTCATAACTTATGAGTCTAGCAGCAAGCTTACCGCGGACTGCTTCCAGCCATCTCGCATCTTACTTCGGGCTGTGACCTCCGTAATCGCGGAGACTGCTCCGCAGGTATATACTTCCACTGGAATATTTGTACGATGACTCTGTCTGATTTCTGGACAGACAGCGGAGCGTTGTTTCTTAGCTGTTTCATTCATAGGCTCTGCGATATAGATCACTGGCCGGAATAGATTGCGAGGTTGGGCGGCCAGTGCGGAACTCCACTTTAACTCTTAGGCCCGTGGGTTCCGAGGAGGTCCACAAATGGACTTAATAGTTGTCCGTCTATTATTTATTCTTTTTGTTGCGCTCACTTGTTACAAGATTCAGCCGTTCGACCTTCCTTCGAACCTCGATGCGGGACTCGGAGCCCTACTCGGCGTTGCGATCGTCACCTTCGAGTGGCGGCTTCGTCTGGTAAGCCTGAAGCGTTTGATCGGAGCTGCGATCGGTAGCGTGCTGGGCATTTTCGGTGCCTACCTGTTCGCCCTGGTGATTCGCAACAGCATTGCTCCCGGACACACGCAAAGCTTTCTGCAGATCATGGTCATGTTTTTGATGGCCTATGTCGGTCTGATTGTCGGCGCCAACAAAGGCGATCTGCTGAATCTGGCTGCGCTGGGCGGCATTTTCGGGGGCGAGAAGCAATCCAGGAAAAGCTACAAGATTCTGGATACCAGCGTCATCATCGATGGACGTATTGCCGATATCGCTGAAACCGGTTTCCTCGATGGTGTGATTGTGGCTCCGCAATTTGTGTTGCGCGAGTTGCAACTGGTCGCCGACTCCGCTGATTCGCTCAAACGTAATCGCGGACGCCGCGGCCTCGACATCCTGCAACGTCTGCAGAAGATGGCTTCGGTGCAAATCCAGATTGTGGAAGACGATTTTCCCGCAGTTCGCGAAGTGGATCTGAAACTGATTGAACTGGCCAAGCTCTACGAAGGCAAAATTATCACCAACGATTTCAATCTTAATAAGGTGGCCCAACTGCAAGGCGTCGCGGTGCTGAACATCAACGAGTTGGCCAACTCTCTAAAGCCGATCGTGCTGCCCGGCGAAACTATGAAGGTGTTCATCCTCAAAGAGGGCAAAGAATACAATCAGGGCGTCGCATACCTGGACGATGGCACCATGGTAGTCGTCGACAACGCGCGAAAAATGATTGGCAAGACGATTGACATCTCGGTGACGTCGGTATTGCAAACCACAGCGGGAAAGATGATCTTCGGCAAATGGGATGAGCGCGCCATGGCCCGCACGGAGCCACGCCCGGCCGTCGTAGTTACAACCGGGGCTGCCACCGTGATTCCGAATGGGGAACCGAAGAAGACGGCGCCGCTTGTCGTGGAACGGCCGGCAGAGTAGGCTGTGCCGGAAGGCTCAGGTTTCGGCTGGATGGACTTGATTGGCCCGCAGTTACCGGGTTACTTGGGGGTTACTGTCCCGAATTTATAGAAGTCACCTTGATGGTGTTTCCGTCGAGGCTGCCCACGATTTTCACGCGTTGACCTGCCAGCCCGTCAAGCTCACTCTCGTTTCCTGCCAAAGCGTACTTCTTGTCCCCCTCGACGAGAACGTACTTGTAGCCGTTTCGTACACACATCTTCGTACATTCCATCGGGCTCTTCCCAGAATCCATGTCATGCCGTCCGCCGCAACGATCATCGGTAACCAAGCCGGCAAAGACTCTTGCTTTTGGTTTGTTTGATTCCTGATTTGCCGCTGGCTTTCCGCCATCGGCGGCTGCAAACGCGACGGCTGCGCTTGTGAAAAGAACAGCTAAGCTCAAAGCAACCGCTAGCGCCGGCGTAGTACAGAGTGTGACGAGCGTGAACCAGGAGGGCCTCGTGTTCAAATCTTGCTCCTTAAATGGCAGCTTCTTGTCCGTTGCCATCGCTCAGTAGTGCAACTGGATTGCCACGGTGTTCGACATCTTGGTTGCATGTAAGTTATTCAACAGATTTGACTTGGGGTGGCACAGTTCACGGGACGTTGCGTCGGCAGGAAAGAGATTTCCCAGGTCAGAGCAAAATGTGGGTAGGGTAAATCCAGTACGGGAAGCGCAGTGCGACGCGGTGATCCGATTTGAACTGCAGCCCTCTCCCTCGTATACTTGCAGCCCGCTATGAAGGTAATTGTGATCGTACCGGCCGCAGGTTTGGGCACGCGTATGGCTTCGGCACCGCGCACCAAGGGCAAGAAGCCTGCGTCGACCAAGCAATTCACTGAGCTTGGGGGTGTGCCGATTCTCATTCACACGCTGCGGAAGTTTGTGGCTAGCCCAGAGGTGTCCGAGATTTATATTGCGTTGCGAGCGAACGAGATCGAAGGATTCCGCGCCCGACTGGAAAAAGACGCCAAAGACATTCTGCAGAAGAAGATTCATCTGGTCGAAGGCGGAGAGCACCGGCAGCATTCGGTCGCGAATGCGATAAGTTCTGTCTCCGCCAGCGACGACGACGTGGTGCTGGTTCATGATGCCGTGCGTCCGTTTGTAACTGAGGAGATCATTCACGACGTGATCCGGGCTGCGCAAAAATACGGCGCGGCAATCGCTGGCGTGCCCGCGGTCGACACCGTGAAACAGGTCGAGCGTACATCTGATGGCGCCTTGATCACCGCTACGATACCGCGGGAGCGCGTGGTCATGGCGCAAACCCCGCAGGGCTTCCGCTACGATGTGATCAAGAAAGCCTTCGACGAAGCAGCAGCCGATGGATTTGTCGGAACAGACGAAGCCTCTCTGGTCGAACGGTCGGGACACGCAGTAGCGGTCGTGATGGGATCCGCGAGAAATATAAAAATAACGGCGCCAGCGGACATGGAGCTAGCCGAGTTCTATTTGAAAACGTAATTTCCCGCCGCGTGGCGAGTAGGGGTTGCTCTTGAGAATTGGCTATGGCTGGGACTCTCACGAATTCAAAGCTGGGATTCCGCTCAAAATCGGGGGAGTCAGTTTGGCTCATCCGAAAGGGCTCGGTGGCCACTCCGATGGCGACGTACTTTTGCACGCGCTTACGGATGCTCTGCTCGGGGCTGTGGCGGCGCCGGATATCGGATCGCTGTTTCCACCATCCGATCCTAAGTGGAAGGGAGCGGACTCAGCCGTTTTTTTGCACGAGGCTTTGAATCGCGTTCGCGCTGCCGGTTATGCCGTGGTCAATGTTGACTCCACGCTTATTCTGGCTGCACCCAAGATAGGTCCTTATGCCACCGCTATTCGCGAGCACGTTGCGGAATTGTTGGGCGTCCCGATCGACTGCGTTGGCCTGAAGGCCAAGACGCCGGAAGGCTTGAACACTGACAACGCAGCGATTGCCAACGCCGTGGTGCTGTTGGAAAAGAAACGCTAGCCACCGATTTGCACCGATTATCACCAATAAACCGAATTCATTTTCTCGGTTTGATCCGTGTGAATCCGCGCAGGTCCGTGGCCGGATTTTAGACCGACTCAAATTCTCCCTTGAGTTTCTCGTGTCTGAGCCTTGCGGCGTGGACCAGCGCCCGGAAGATTGCTCGTGAAGGTTCGTCCTCATCCACCGACCGCTCGGGGTGCCACTGTACGGCGAGCACGAAGTGATCTGGCGATGTACCTTCGAGCGCTTCGATGACTCCGTCTTGCGGAGAGCGGGCAACCGCGCGCAGCCCATCCCCAATAGCGTCTGCGGCCTGGTGATGGCTGGAATTCACCGGGACGACAAACTTCCGTCCGTCGGAGGTTTCGACCGAAGAGGCGACGATCCCTGCGAGCCTTGATCCCGGCGACACTTCTACATTGTGGGCTACCGCGACTTGCCGTCCCGCAGCATGATTCACCGGAGACTCAAGATGCTGGATCAGCGTTCCGCTGCGATATACGTTCAGGATCTGGAGGCCGTAGCAGATGCCGAGGACTGGCTTGCGCATATTGTAAGCATCCTGAAGCAGCAACTCGTCGACGGTGTCACGGCCGGCATCAGCGGCAGCGGTGTTCGGATCACGGGGCGCATCGTATTTGGCAGGGTCGACGTCGGCTTTGCTTCCCGGTAGCAACACCGCGTCGCAGCGCTCGATCAGCTTCATCACTTCCGCGGGCGGCTGATCCAAAGGAATCCGAACGGGTTCCCCTCCAGCCATTTCTACGGCCCGTTCATATTGTGGGATGGAGCGCTCGGCATATTCAGGGTCGGTGGAATGCGGAACGGGGATAGCAATACGTGGTGGCACAAATTGATTGTAGCGCGCAATCACGCCACTTTTCTCGTCCTTCACAAATCCGCGAGCAAGGGCACCCGTCTCGGGAATCAGTGCTCGTTTTGGTGTCCCGAGATTTCCACACATGAACAGAAAATTCATTTGCGCGTCACATGGGTGCAACATTCGACCGCTAGAGTTTTCAGCTCAGGAGGATTTATTCACATGAGAACTCAAAGGCCTTCAAAGGCTTTTGTCAGTATTGTTGTTCTGGCCGCGGCTATGGTACAGGCCGCGGTTGCGCAAACTTCGGGAAAACAGAGCCAAATCAGCCACGTCTTGCTGGTAAGCATTGATGGCATGCACGCCGTGGACTACATGAACTGTTCGCAGGGAGTCAAAGGAATAAACGGCGGACAGCCGTATTGCACGAATCTGGCGAAACTGGGCGCAACTGCCGTGAACTATCTGGATACCAGCACGTCGCGGCCCTCCGACTCATTTCCCGGCCTGATGGCGATTATGACCGGCGGCACGCCGCGTACCATGGGCGTGTTTTACGATGTGGCCTACGACCGGGTCTACGCCCCTCCCCTGAAAACCACGGGCAATGGGCTTAAAGGCGGACCTTGCACCGTCGGTCGGGCTAACGGTACCTCGAGTGAGTATGAGGAGGGCATCGACATCAACCAAAAGTTCTTGAACGGCATCGACGGCATCAGCACCAAGAATGGAGACGGCGGAATCAACTCAATTGATCCGGCGAGGTTGATTCGGGATCCGTTTAACAATTGCCTTCCTGTGTACCCGTGGAATTTCGTCCGAGTCAACACAATTTTCGGCGTGATTCACGCCGCCGGCGGTTACACTGCCTGGTCTGACAAGCACCCAGCTTACTCTGCGGTTTCAGGCCCTGGAGACGGGACGAACCTGGACGACTTCTATGCGCCCGAAATCAATTCTGACGTGGTTGCCCTGAAGGGTGTCACGACGCCGCTAGGGCTGGCCTGCGATCCCATTCCGGACCCGAACGCCGATCTCACCGCCTGGACCAACAGCTTTCTCAACATTCAGTGCTACGACACGCTTAAGGTAAACGGCGTTCTCAACGAAATCGATGGCTACAGCCACGACCGCAAGAAGAAGACGCAAGTGCCCACAATCTTCGGCATGAATTTTCAGGCGGTGAGCGTAGGCCAAAAGCTGATCGAGACGAATGTAGGCAGCGGTGGTTATCTGGACGCGATGGGTACTCCAAGCGCCTTACTGGTTCAGGAGATTCAGTTCGCTGACGCCGCGATCGGAGAATGGACAGCGGAGCTGCAAAAACAGGGCTTGTCCGACTCGACGCTCGTCATCATCACGGCCAAGCACGGCCAGAGCCCGATCGATTCTCAACGCTACGTTGGGATCACCACGTCCGGGCCGGTGACGACCTCGCCGAGCAGGCTGATCGACGACTGCCTGCCGCCGTCGGAGTCAAACGCAGGCGGCCAAATCGGTCCCACCGAAGATGACATCTCCCTCTTGTGGCTGAAAAAGTCCTGCAATGCGGCGACTGAGGTCGGGATACTCGAGGCCCAATCTCCAACCTCGAATAACATTGCGGGCATCGGCCAAATCTTCTTCGGCCAATCGATCAATCAACTGTTTAACCCACCAGGCATCCCGCCAAACGGCGATCCGCGAAGCCCCGACATCGCGGTTGCTCCGAATGTGGGCGTGACTTATTCCGGTAGCACCGCGAAGCAAGCGGAACATGGTGGTTTCGCGCACGATGACACCAACGTGATGATTTTGGTGTCGAACCCGAACTTCGCAGCCAAGACCCTGACCACTCCGGTAACCACGTCGCAAGTTGCTCCGACAATCCTCAAGGCTCTCGGGCTCAATCCTGGGAGCTTGCAGGCAGTTCAGATGCAAGGCACAGAAGTGCTGCCTGGAGTCTTTTCAGGGAAGAAATAACTGGCGGAATCGTGATTAACAAAAAGGTTCGGCGGGCATCGTAAAGGTGCCCGCTTTTTCATGCGCCGGCGAATCAACAGCCGAGACATTGGTCGTCAGGTCACTTCTTTTTCGGCGGTTTTCGCTTCTCGCGTTTTGGTGCGTCTTTGTTTCCCATGAACACAGTTTCCCACATACACGCCCGCTTGACCACTCTGTGAATCAGGATCGTACTGCCACTTGGTTTGACGCTTCTCTACACTGCACGTTAGAATGGTTGAGTTTGCCTGTACTTGCGGTTCCGTTCTGGGGCCGTCCGCCGTCGTTGCCGTGAGCGCCGACGCGGAAAGCAGCAAGCATAGAAATCATCAGGTTCTGTAGATCGCGCCGGTGTGCGACGGGATGGATTTTTCGTTCATTCTACAATCGGACGCGCCAGGACTTAGGAGACATAAGCATGTACGCGGTCATCCGCACTGGTGGGAAGCAGTACCGGGTTGCGCCCGGCGATGTGATCCGCGTGGAGAGCGTGGGTTCGGAAAATCGCGGTACCGGCACCGACGGGCGAGTTGAGTTCAGTGATGTGCTGGCGGTTTCGGCTGGCGATGGCCAGATCGGAAAGCCGCAACCCGGAGCGCTGGTCAGTGGCGATGTGGTCGAGCAAGGCCGCGAGAAGAAGATTCTGGTTTTCCATTACAAACGCAAGAAGCAGTATAAGAAACTGCGCGGACATCGTCAGGGATACACGGCAGTGCGGATTACCGAGATTGCCTTCGATGGGCAGAAGTTCACCGCTCCCGAGCTTCCGAAGAAAGTAGCGAAGCCGAAGAAGGTGGCTCCGGTAGAAGTCGAAGAGGTCAAAGCGGAGGCGAAGGCTCATAAGGCTCCTGCGAAGAAGAAGGCTGTTGCCAAGAAATCGGCGCCGAAGAAAGCTGCACCGAAGAAAAAGAAGTAGCTGAAAGCTTAAAACCAGGAAACTAAGTCATGGCACATAAAAAAGGGCAAGGCACATCACGAAACGGGCGCGACTCAAATGCGCAACGGTTAGGCTTCAAAGCTTTTGGCGGACAACTAGTTCCCGGCGGCACAATTATTGTGCGCCAGCGGGGGACGCGAGTGAAGCCTGGACTGAACGTCGGCCGCGGCAAGGACGATACCCTATTTGCCAAGATCACCGGTAAGATTGTGTTCAAGGACCGGGGTCAGCTGGGTAAATACGTGATGATCGAACCCGTCGCTGTGGAGTAGGTCTTTTCTGGGTACGCGGGCGTGGCGCCCGCGCGCCACACGGTTTGAAGAGCCTCGCCTTCGGGCCGGGGCTTTTTTGTTTTCGGGTGTTCTTGACGGGCGAGGAAGCCCGTTCTCCATTTATGTTCATCGATGAAGCTACAATCCGGGTGAAGGCTGGGGATGGCGGGAATGGCTGTCTGGCTTTCCGGCGGGAGAAGTATGTTCCACGGGGTGGGCCATCCGGCGGCGATGGCGGCGATGGCGGCGATGTCATTATGGAATCGAGCGAGCGCCACAATACTCTGGTGCACTTCCGTTTCAATCCTGAATACAAGGCGGAACGCGGACGCCACGGCGAAGGTTCAAACTGCAAGGGACGCGAAGGCGTGGACATTTTGCTGAAAGTTCCGGTAGGAACGATTGTTTACGACGCGGAAACCAGCGATAAAGTACACGATTTTTCCCATGCGGATGAACGCGTAGTAATTGCTCGCGGTGGACGGGGTGGGCGGGGGAATGCGCGCTTTGCTACGTCCACGCACCAGGCGCCGCGTGAGCATGAAGAGGGACGGCCAGGCGAAGATCGTGTCTTCCGCCTGGAACTCAAGTTGCTCGCCGATGTGGGGTTGGTCGGTTATCCCAATGTTGGCAAGTCCACGCTGATTTCGCGTATCTCGGCGGCGCGGCCCAAGATTGCCGATTATCCCTTCACGACTCTGCAACCCAACCTCGGTGTCGTGGCGGTCGGAGAAGCCAAGGAAGAACGTAGCTTCGTCGTGGCGGATATTCCTGGGCTGATTGAAGGGGCTCATTTGGGATCGGGCTTAGGCATTCAGTTCCTTCGGCACATCGAGCGTACGCGGCTTCTGGTTCATATGGTGGATGTGTCGGATGGCAGCGGGCGGCCGGATCCGGTGAAGGATGTGGAAGTCATCAACGGCGAGCTGAAAAGCTTTGGCGCAGGACTCGATCAGAAGCCGGTCATTATGGTGGCTTCGAAGATCGATGTCGCCAATAAAGACAAGCTGGCGAAGTTGAAGCGCTATTGCAAAAAGCAGAGGCTTGAGTTGTTTCCGGTTTCAGCAGTGACAGGTAAGGGCATCGAAGAATTGAAATATGCCATGGCGGACAAAGTGGAAGAAGCCAGGCGTCGGGCTTCCAGTGATGGGCCTCAAGAAGAGCCTTTGGACGCAGATTCGCGCAGTTAGCGTATGACTTGGCGCTAAGGCAAAATCGCGGAAGAAACTCCCTGAGAGAGGTGGGCCAACCGCGGGTCCTTCGACTGCGTTTCCCTCGCTACGCGACGGCAACTCCGCTCAGGATGACACTTCATCGGTGGATGACACTGATTCGCCGCCCCACTAAAGGCTAGCCGAACTCTACGCCTCTGGCATGTGCGAGCCATGCTGAAAGTGGTATTGCAGAATCTTTGCGGCGAGGGCTGGGTTCATCGAAGGAGTTTCGGCTTGCATCGTGCGGACCACTTCACCGCGGCAAACTACCTCGGCCGCTGACAGGCCTGCGATTTCCGCGGGCAGCACCAGATTAATCTCCAACTGAACGTTTGCGGGAACTAATTCCTCCGCACGAAACAGCAGACCCGAGCGGCTGATATTTTCGGTGGTGCCGGCACGCCACGCATCCTCGCCAATCGGACGGTACTTCAGTGGCAATTGCAGCTTGAAACGTTGCGCGCGGAAAGGCGACAACTTCCCGTTCACAACACCAGCTTCGGCTTGCATCGCTAATCGAGCAGACATGGAGACCTCCTTGGGGAGTGGGGCGTCGAGCACCTCGCGCACTTTTGCCTTAAGCGTGAGGAGAGTAAAGGGCTTCTGGAGCAGGTTGATTCCCGGATCCAGCGTGCCGTTTTGGCCAATCGCGTTTTCGGTATAGCCCGACATATAAAGCACGCGCATTTCGGGACGTCGAGGACCGAGGTGATTGGCCAATTCGCGCCCGGTCATTCCCGGCATGACCACATCGGTCAGCAGCAGATGAATGGGGCCGGAGTGAGCGTTCGAAATCAGAATTGCAGTCGCGGGATCGCCGGCGTCGATCACGGTGTATCCCTGCCGCTCCAGGTACTCGCGCGCCAAGCGGAGAACGGTAAGCTCGTCTTCGACCAGCAGAACGGTTTCACGGCCTTGCTGAACGTCTTTGGCTGCGGCTGCAGGTTGCACGGCGGCCACTTCGCCGGTCGCACTTACTCGCGGTAGATAGACCTTGAACGATGTTCCCTTGCCCGGTTCGCTGTATGCCCAGATGTAGCCGCCGCTCTGCTTGACGATGCCGTAGACCATGGAAAGCCCGAGTCCCGTGCCCTTCGCCCCTTTTGTGCTGAAGAACGGTTCAAAGATGCGGCTCTGGGTTTCTGAATCCATTCCGACGCCGGTGTCGCTCATCGCAAGCATGACGTATTCACCCGGCTCCGCGGGAGGGTGAAGGCGGGCGTAGCTTTCGTCCAAGGAAACATTCGCAGTTTCAATCGTGAGTTTGCCGCCGCGGGGCATGGCGTCGCGGGCATTGACCGCCAGGTTCATAATGACCTGCTCGATCTGCCCAGGATCGGCTTTCGTCGCGCCCAATTCAGCTCCCGGCACCATGACTAACTCGACGTCTTCTCCAATGAGACGAGTCAACATCTTGAAGTTTTCGGTCACGACCGCATTCAGATCGAGGACCTTGGGGGTCAGCATCTGCTTGCGGCTGAAGGCGAGCAGCTGGCGAGTCAGTGCGGTGGCGCGGTTCGCGGCGTTGGCGATTTCTTGAGCCGGGCCCCTGACAGCCGGATCCGGGCCAATGCGCTCCAGCAGGAACTCGCAGTATCCTGAGATCACCATCAAGAGATTGTTGAAGTCGTGAGCGATGCCGCCCGCCAGGCGGCCGACTGCTTCCATCTTCTGGGCTTGCCGGAGCTGCTGTTCCAGCGCGCGATGCTCGGTCACGTCCTCGGCGAATAATTCAAAGAACGTCGAGTTGTGCTCGTCGCGAATGGTGCGCCCGGAAAGGCGCACAGTGATGGGAATGCCGTCCTTGCGGAGCCAATCCGCGATCAGCCCGTTGAAGCGATGCGAGGAACGGAATTGATCGGCCACCACAAACCACTGTTGAGTGTCTGCGTACAGGTTGGCCAGGTTGCCGTCTACGAGCTCAGAGGGCGAAGCATAGCCCAACATGCTGACCAACGACGGGTTAGCACTAAGCAGAATGCCGTCTGAATCGCAGCGGCAAATCCCATAGGGAGCGTTAGTCACCAGCGAGCGGAAGTTGATTTCCGAACGCCGCAAACCCTCCTGGGCCGAGCGCAGCGCGGCATTGAAAGAGCAAATCAGCAGCGCCACAAACACAAACAGGGTCAGATGTATGATAGCTTTGCGATATTCGGCGGGAGAGTGTTCTCCGGCTAAAGAGAAGTAGGCGCTGACGGTCAGAGCGAAAGAAGTCGCGACCAGCCCCGGCTTCCATCCGCCATACCAGGCGCTAACCATAATGGCGACGGCAAATACGACCAGGCGGCTCTCGACCACGTCCGCCAGCATTAATGCCGGGATCAGGGCGAGGGTAATACTAAGGACGGCGACGCCGTATCGGAGGATGGGCGCCCGAGCCGGGGGAATGTAGCGTGCGCGAAGAAGGGGGAGCTTCAATCGCATACGAACCAACTTTAGTTCCAAAACGGGAACTCCGCGAGTTACGGGAGTTCATGTGGTTGCTGATGGGTGGGCGCTGACCTTACGTACAACCACTGCCACAATCGTTAGGCTGAATGTACAACGAGTAGGCCTGTGAATCGCATCGATCGCCGAAATTTTCGGATTTCGTGAATCAAGAGATACACGGGCACGAAAACAAGAGTCGGGACAGTATGACTATTGGATATCTATGAACATCGCGTTGTTCGGCGGAACTTTTGATCCCATTCACCACGGGCACCTCGCTTTAGCGCGAGAGGCTCAGGAGCGCTTTCAGTTGGGCTGCGTCTATTTCACTCCAGCCAACGTTCCGCCGCACAAGCAACAGCACCCGATTTCCTCCTACTTTCATCGCTACGCCATGGTTGCGTTAGCCACGATGAATGAGAAGGCATTTGTGCCATCGCTGCTGGAAGCTCCGGGAGACGGGTCCGTAACCGCGTCCACGGGCAAGAAAGGCCATGCGCAAGCTGGCGCGAATTACACCATCGACACTGTCCGACGGCTGAAACAAACGCTTCGGAAGAGCGATCGACTTTTCTTTCTGATTGGGATTGACGCATTCAAGGATATCGCGAGCTGGCGCGAAGGAGCGGCGCTTTTCCGCGAATGTGAATTTATCGTCGCCAGCCGTCCGGGATATTCCCTCGCTGACGTGGCCCACGCTTTGCCGGAAACGCTGCGCCCGAGATCAGCCGTGACCAAGCCATTTGCCAAGCAACCGGCAAAGGGCGATCTTGTGCTGCCCGGAGCAACCGTGCATCTTCTGGAGAACGTGCATCAAAATGTCTCGGCTACTGCGATCCGGGATGCCGTTGCAGCCAAGAAGCCGCTGACCAAGTTCGTAGATGCCGCGGTGGCAGACTACATCAAGAAGATGGGATTGTATCGAGGCCGGTAGTTCTTTCGTCGTCGGTCGTTGGCTCTAGTGCGCCGTCCCACAGAAACAACTCCGTGATCCCAGCCGAAGCGAACGAATTCTGTCATCCCGGCTGGAGCGAAACAACTCTGTCATCCCGACCGAAGCGTAGCGGAGTGGAGGGACCTTGTGTTTTCCGCGGGATGACATACGATTACGGCTCGTCAGTTAGAATGAACAGACCAACCACCAACGACGACCGGCCAATGACCGCATGACAAAGACTGACGTGAAGCGACAGGTATCGGAAGCCATCACCGCCTGCCAGGAAAAGCAGGCGGAAGAAATTACGATTTTAGAACTGGAACAAGGATCCGGGGCCTTTACCGATTACTTCGTGGTGTGCAGCGGGAACAATCCCCGACAAGTTCAGGCGATTTCGGACGAGGTCGAGGAGCGACTGGAGAAAGCTGGACAGCGCCCGACTCACATCGAAGGCTACAAGCAGGCGGAATGGGTGCTGCTCGACTACGTCGATTTCGTAGTACACGTGTTCTCCGAAAAGGCGCGCAAGTTCTACGATCTGGAGCGCCTGTGGAAGTCCGCCAAACGACTGGCTCCCTCGGAGCTAGCCAAAACCAAACGAGCTGCAACCCGGAGCGTCGCCAAGAAGCGCGCCTAGAAAAACCAGCCACGGATTTCACGGATTACTAAAGAGAAACATCTTCATCCGTGCCGATCCGTGAAATCCGTGGCTGATTTTTCTCTGTAAATCCTGGTGCAAATGTGAAGCTGAGAATCGCCTGGATTGGCAAAACGAAAGAACCAGCCATCCAATCGCTGACCGACGAGTACTTGAAGCGGCTCTCTCGTTACGCGGACACGCAAGGGATCGCCCTGAAAGATGAGTCAGCTTTGCTGAAGCTGAGGGGCCGGGATGCGCGTTTCACAAAGAACACCCTGGTCCTACTCGACAGCCGCGGGAAGCAGCTTTCGTCGGAAGAGTTCGCCACGTATCTCGGGAATTATCAGGATCGCAATCCGTTGCCGCTGCTCTTCGCCGTGGGTCCGGCGAATGGATTCACTCCCGAAACACGGCAGGAAGCGAAGTTGTTACTCTCTCTCGGAAAAATGACAGTTGCCCACGAGTTAGCGCGAGTGGTATTGCTAGAACAACTCTACCGCGCGTTCACTATTTTGAAAGGACACCCGTACCACCTGGGGCACTGAGTCGCTCACGAAATGAGGCAGGTACCTTCGTGATGTTTCTCAACGCCTCGGTGCAGTTTAGCCTAGGAGTAGATCGTTGATTTAAGGAGCCTCCCCCATGAAGAACCCCTTCGACGTATTGCGGATGAAGGAACAGGAAATTTCGAGAATCAAACAGGAAATAGAAGCCCTACGGATCACAGCCAAGCTGCTTGGAGAAGAACCTCCCAGCGACGGCAAAGTCGAGTATCGGCAAGTCGTTAGTATGCCCTAGCAAACCCCCGACACTGGCTGTCCATATAGACACGCACTCGCCTGAGTGTATTTCCGCGAAGGAATCCGAGCAGAGGGCCGCGGCGGGAGGGCGATCTGACCACTTCTCGGTCAATGAGCGCTATGGCCTGATTTCATTAAATCAACTATGCGGAGCCAGCTTTAATCCTTTGCCTTCAAAGGATTGGGGCCGGAATGGCAACGAGAACAAAGAACGAAGCCAGCCCGCCGACAACTACAGCCAAGCGAAGGCGACTGGGAGCTATAGCACCCGCAACCAACCCGAACGCCACAAGCGCAAGACTGACTGGTATTACGAATCCCAAGTCGAGGACGTCCGATGCGTTCACTGGCCCGCGGCTAATAAGGTGGTCAACGTAAACGCCATATAGGAACGCTGCAAACGGAAGAGCAATCGCCAAAGTATTCGCCACCAGTCCGATCAACCCCGCCCGCTTGCGCCATCGCGCCGTATTCGCATCCTGGCTCATTCTGCTCGCTGCCCACCATCCCGCAACATTCAAACCGACGACAGCGAGCAGATCCGTGTACGCAAGAGTCTCTTTCACCGGCTCTGGTGCCCATCGGGCATGTTGGGCGCGCAGCGACAAGTAGAAAAAAACGACAATCGCCACGGCAATTGCAATCTCTTTCTTTGATCGTTTCATCCTGTTACCTCGAACGTCGTCATCGATCCCCGCTCGCGCATTCTACATGCCGTGAGCAGGTCGCTATCTTCTCTCATTGTTGCAAAATCGCGATATCGCTCATTGGCCGGGGAGCAAGTGTGTCCTCGGGACGCGGCCCTTCGTTCCGGATGCTTGCTTCGAGCCAAGGGGTCTAGGAATTTCCCCGGACTCTGCGACTACGCGCAGGTTTCTGTCATGCCGTGTCCCAAAATGGAAATGCCCTTCAATTTCGGCCATTCTTCCCTTGACTTTCAGGCACGATTCCAGTTAATCCTGTAACTGTACGATCAGCCTGAAGATAATGATCGAAACCGCTAACTCCTTTGTCGGGAAGATTTTGCGTATAAGTCCTTCTAACTCAAAGATCTTGATGGTAGTCAGTCCCTAATCCCATGATTCCAAAAGATCAGGGGGGAGGGGGTGCCGGCTAACGAAAAGGTAAACAGCCGCCCCACGCCAAGGAACGCAAAAATAAATCTCGGAGATTGCAAGCGCCGGCCACCAAACCCCGCCAACCGCCCGAAGAAGGTACAATCAATTATCCCAGATATGCAGGATATTCGTCGCGGTCTGATCATTGTGAATACCGGGCCCGGCAAGGGGAAAACCACGGCCGCCATGGGGACGGCTCTCCGGGCAGTGGGCCAGGGCATGAAAGTGCTCATGCTGCAATTTCTCAAGGGCTCGTGGCATTATGGCGAACTCGATGCCGTGCAGGCATTCGGCGATAAGTTCGTCATGAAGCAGATGGGACGCGGTTTCGTGAAAGTCGGAACCGAGAAACCTGACCCTGAAGACGTAAAAATGGTCGAAGAAGCTTGGGCTGAGGGCCAGCAGGCGATCCAGTCGGGCGCGTGGGATTTGGTTATCCTCGACGAAATCAATTATGCCATCAGCTACGGTATGCTCGATCCGGCGAAGGTCGCAGAGAGCCTGAAAAACAAGCCGGAGATGGTTCATGTTATCTTGACCGGCAGGAATGCGCACCCGGCAATTGTCGAACTGGCCGACACCGTCACCGAAATGCGCCAAGTGAAACACGCATACGAGAAAGGCGTAATGGCGCAAAGAGGCATCGAGTATTAATTCGAAAATTGCAGCTTCTAGCTAGAAGCTAACAGCTAGAGGCTAGCAGCAATCTTCCTATGACTTGGTTTAAACGACAGTCCGGTGAACTGGATGCTACGGGCGAAAAGAAAGTCCGCACCGAAGGCTTGTGGGTAAAGTGTGAGCATTGCCGGCAGATCATCTGGAAGAAGGATTTGGAAGACAATCTGAACGTTTGCCCGAAATGCGATAAACACTTCCGCATCGACGCCCGAACCCGCCTGGCCCAACTTTTGGACGACAACCAGTACGAAGTTTTCGACGGCAACCTGGTCTCGACCGACCCGCTGAAGTTTGCTGACCTGAAAACCTATTCATCGCGATTGGAACAGGCGCAAGCTGAAACCGGATTGAAAGATGCTGTCATCAACGCGCGGGGGAAGTTAAACGGGCGTCCAGTGATTGTGAGCGCCATGGAATATTCGTTCATCGGCGGAAGCATGGGCGCGGTAGTCGGCGAAATGATTACCAGGGCGATTGAGCACGCCACCGAGAGCAAGGCTCCCATCATCATTGTGTCGGCTTCGGGCGGGGCGCGCATGATGGAAGGCGTCATCAGCCTGATGCAATTAGCAAAGATTTCAGCGGCGCTGGCCCGGCTCGACGAGGCCCGGGTTCCATACGTATCAGTGCTGACCGATCCCACTACAGGGGGCGTAACGGCGTCGTTCGCCATGTTGGGCGATTTGAACATCGCTGAACCCGGAGCCTTGATCGGATTCGCCGGGCCGCGCGTGATCGAGCAGACCATTCGACAGAAGCTGCCGCAGGGTTTTCAACGCAGTGAGTTCCTGCTCGAGCACGGCATGCTCGACGCGGTTGTCCCTCGCAAGCAGTTGAAGCCGTATATCGGGCGGGCGCTGGAATTCATGGCCGCCGCGTAGAGCGATCAGCCGTCAACTGTCAGCCAGCCCGCTTTCTTCCCCGTTCGGCCCACATCTTTCTATGTTGAGTGCTGGATAGTGGCGGACTCCGATTCGCAACCTGCAAACTGATAATCTGAGACCTGAAAGCTGAAGGCTGATCGCTTGCCCCTGTCCTACGAAACCGCGGTTGCGCGCATGTACGCGCTCGGTCATGAACTGAGCCAGGCCTTGTCGCACAAGTTCGACTTGGCGCATATGCGCATGCTGCTGGCGGCTTTGAATCATCCCGAACGGCGATTTCCCGGCGTCCTGGTTGCGGGGACAAACGGCAAAGGTTCGACGGCAGCTACTCTGGCATCGATCCTGCGAGTCTCCGGCCTGCGCACGGGCCTGTACACCTCGCCACATCTGGTGCGGATCAATGAGCGAATCCGCATCGACGGCGTAGAGATCAGCGACCACGATTTCGCTTTGCTGCACGATGTAGTCGATCGCACAGCCGAGCGCTTGGTCGAAGATGGCGAATTGCCATGGCATCCCAGTTTCTTCGAGATGCTGACCGCAATCGCATTTGAATACTTCGCGCAAAACAAAGTGGAAATTGCCGTGTTAGAAGTAGGCATGGGCGGACGGCTCGACGCGACCAACGTGATCGCGCCGCGGGTGAGCGTGATCACTGACATTTCGCTCGACCACCAGAAGTTTTTGGGCAATACCGTAGCGGAGATCGCGCGCGAGAAAGCTGGGATCATCCGTCCCGGCGGAGTCGTCGTGACCCTGCCACAGCAGCCGCAGGCCAATGACGTGATCGGTAATACGATTCTGGAGTTGGGAGCGCAGGCGGTGAGCGCTGTGCCGTATGTGCCGCCAGTCTCGCCGGGTAGTGACGAATATCATGTCCGCAGGAGCGGAAAATCTTTAATCGCAGAGCTCGCGGACCAGCGCGCAGAGAACTCTGAGAAAAGCTTCGCAAGGTTCGATGGACTTGTTTCGCGCTATCCGCTGCAAGTGATGGGAAAGCAGATTCTGGTGGAAACCCCGCTGGTAGGCCGGCATCAACTTCGGAACATCGCGCTAGCAGTTGTGACCGCCGAAATTCTCAGCCATCAGGGATTCGCGATTACGCCTGAAACGATCGAACGCGGCATCCGCGAAACCTATTGGCCAGGACGTTTTCAGGTGATCCCGGCCGAAGGCACAGCGCCGGAGTATGTCTTCGACGTGGCACACAATCCCGCGGGCGCGTGGGCGTTGCGTTCTGCTCTTTCCGCCTGCTACGAAGATCGTTTACTGACATTCGTTTTTGGCGCGATGCGGGACAAAGCGATTGGCGAGATCGCGGAGATCCTGTTCCCGCTGGCAGCGCAGGTTATCGCGACGAAGGCCGATAATCCGCGATCAGCCACGCCGGACGAGATTCGAGAGGCAGCCTCGCGCACTGCGACAGACATCGAAGATGCTGTCGATGTCGCCGCCGCGCTCGATCGAGCCAGTTCTCTCGCTGGTCCTCGGGGCGTAGTAGTTATAACCGGTTCGATATACATTGTAGGAGAAGCAATGCGAGTCTTGGGGATAAGGGTTTAGCGGTTGCGATGCAGGACGTACATACATCAGTCGGGGAGCAAGCGCGGAGCGAGTCGCCCCTGCCTGCGCGGATGTCTCCGGGGCGGACGGTCGAACTCGTCCAGAAACGCGAAAACTCCGCCGGAACATCGGCGAGAAAATATGGTCTGCTCAGCGCTCTGCGCTCTTACATCGTCTTCGATATCCTCATCTGGCTGTACACCGTCATCCTCGGCATTGTTTCCATTCCGGTTTCTCTCTTTGGCGAGAAGAGTCGCATCCTGCACGGCTTTGCGCGCTTCTGGTCGTGGCTGATTATGAAGACGATTCTTTCCCCAGTGAAAGTCACCGGCCTCGATAAGATTGACACATCGAAGGCGCATGTTTACGCCGTTACTCACGCCTCAGCGCTGGACATCCCGGTGCTCTATGTCAATTTGCCCTTCGAATTCCGAATTCTGTTCAAGAAGGAATTGCTTTCGTATCCCATCGTCGGATGGCACTTGAAACGGTCAGGACAGGTTTGCATCGACCAGCAGAAACCCACACAATCGATCGCCCACATCCGCTCGGCGGTGAAGAGCCTACAGGCGGGCATGCCGCTGGTAATTTTCCCCGAAGGCGGCCGCACGCCGGATGGCGAGATCAAGCCGTTTATGCCGGGAGCGTTCTACCTGGCGATCAAGGCGCAGGCGGATATCGTTCCTATCGCGCTGGTCGGAACCTACGAACTGCTGCCTATGAACACCTATCACATCAAGTCGCGACCGCTGGAAATGCGCGTAGGCGAGCCTATTTCGACCTTGGGATACTCGCTGCGCGAAATGGAAGTGCTATCGGAGAAGGTTCACCGGGCGATGGAAGATCTCTATTACGGAGGCGATGCTCCGGGATTGACCAAGCCCGCGTAGGCCCGACCTTCGTCCGGGCATGCAGCAAAGCTCGCCAGTGCCGTCGTCGCGACGCCGCGCCCCTGCCCACCACCAGCGGGCCAGGGCGTTTGCCCCTACTGTTTGAATCCTCGGACGATCTTGTTCAGAAATAGCTGAGCCATGCGTCGCTGCGGCGCTGCTTCAAGGCTGCGAACCATCGGCAGACCGGATAGAGTGCGACAACCACAAAAGCCCAGACCAGATAGACAATCGGCAGAGAGAATCCCCATCCCGGCGGTGGAGTAACGGGAAACTGCGCGACCGTCGGTGACTCGAACATCCAGTGGACTTGGCCGTAACGCGCATAGCATACGACGATCGCGAGCAGATGGATGAGCGGGATGTGCAGCAGATAATAGAACATCGGCACTTTGCCGAAGACGAGCGCGGGTCGCATCCACCCAGGTGTTCTGCCGTCAACCGCCCACAGGAAAAGCATAGCCGGGCCAAGCGTCATCAGAAGGAACAGCAGCGAGGGCGGATACTTCGTAGTATTCAGAAATGAGAGAACGGTGAAGGCCGCGGATTTCTGAGTGGTCCATCGAACTGGATCGCCATAGATATTGACGCCGCGAAGCACAACGAAAGCCGCAGTCAAGCCGATTCCCAAGCGCAACAGAAAAGCCTGTCGCCGATCCAATGGCCAACGATAAATCTGTCCGAGGCTATAACCTGCGGCTGTAACTCCAATCCAGGGAATCAGCGGATACCCCACAAAGACGGAATGCTCCGGACGGTTCAGGATAAAGTTAGGTTGGTGAAGAATAGACCATAGCGGCTCAGAAGACTGCACTGAATCAAGCAGATTGTGACTCGCGACCATCACCACGCCGAACGCCGCCACCACCGAGGCCGGCAAATAAACCAGCACCGAAAGTACGATCATCGCCCAGCCCAGTGCCCATAAGACGATGAGCATCGTAACGTGGTAGTCGAAGTTAAAACTTCCAGCCCAGGCAGCGGGTCACCACGACTTCTAGAAAGATCAGCCAGAGGCCGCGAGTGAACAGAAATCGCGACAACTCGCGCTTGGATTTTCTGCGCAGCGAGAGATACGCGCCCGTGCCGGTCAGCAGAAAGAAAACGGGAGCGCAGATATGGGTGATCCAGCGGGTAAAGAAGAGTGCGATCGTCGTCTGATCTAGGTCTGTCGGGCTCACTCCGGGAACGCCGAAGAAGTCCCGCACATGGTCGAGCGCCATAACGATCATGATGACGCCACGCACAATGTCGACCGACTCCAGGCGGACGCGCTTGGCGGTGACGACTTCAGCTATCGCAGACATCGCACCTAGTGTAGCGAACGAACCAATCCCCTTGTCGGATCGTGTGGCCCTGAAAAGCAGGTGCGACTAATTTCCATTCAGCCACTCCTCGTAAGCTTTAAATGAGTAAGGCCGGCCGAGAAAATCGCTCACCAGGCCCGCAGCTGGCTTAGTCCCGCTCTCTTCCAAAACCGTATCGCGATACTTTCGCGCGACGGCGGGATTGGTCAGGCCATCCGCCCTAAACTCCGTGAACATGTCTTTTGCGATCACCAGAGACCACATATAGGTGTAATAAACCGCGGAGTAGCCGTTGAGATGGTCGAATGCGGTCTGCATGTGCGTGTCTGCAACGTATTTGAACGGCGTGTACCGCTCCTGCAGTTGGGCCACGAGCTGAGTCGTGTCCAACCCTTGTGGGTTGCGGTTATAGAAATTGAGGCTCACCGCGGCGTAGAACATTTGCATGTGTACGCCCAGGGCGCGGCCAAAGTCGTCCGCTGCTTTGGCCTTTTGGGCTAGGTCGGCCGGAATGGGCTCGTTGGTCTTGTAATGGCGGGCAAACGTCTGCAAGATGGCAGGGTCTTTGGGCCATTCCTCGAACATCTGCGAAGGAGCTTCGATGAAGTCGTTTTCCAAATCACCGGTAGGCCACTTCGAGCTTCCCCGAAAGATTCCATGCAACAGATGGCCGTATTCGTGAAAGAAAGTAATCACGTCGTCCCGTTCCATCAAACCGGGACCGTTGCTGGCTTGGGGGAAGTTACAAACCAGCACGTACTCCGGGGACCGAAATCCTTCCTTCCCGGTGGCGAGGCTGAAGGTGGCATAGTGCTTGTATTTGTTTTCGCGCGGGAACATGTCGAAATAAATCCGGCCCAACAGCTTGTTGCCGTCGAAGACGTCGTAAACCGTCACATCCGGATGCCAAACCTCGGCTGTTGTCACGCGTTTATACGTGATGCCATACATGTGGCTGGTGAGGTCGAGAATCCCCTGTAGAACCCGCGAATATTCGAAGTACGGACGCATGGCCTGCGAGTCGTATCCATACTTCTCAATGGTGGCTTCATGCAGGAAGTGGTGGTAATTCCAGATGTCGACGGTAGTCGCCGTGGGATCCTGGCGCTTTCTGTAAGCCAGCAACTGGTCGTAATCGCGCTGGGCGCCAGCCTGCGATGCCGCGGTAATTTTCTCTATAAAATCGGCTGCGTTCTGCTTGGTCGCAACCATCTTGTCTTCGGTGACGTAGGCCGCCCAGTCGGAATAGCCCAGTGTTGTGGCCAATTCGTAACGCTTCTGCAACAAACGAGACAGGACCTCAAGATTCTTCGGATAAGCGCGGTGAGTGTAGAGCTCGTAGAACTCCTTCTGGGCCGCATCATTCGTGGCATACTCGCGGAACGGTAGGTAATCGGTGTTGTCGGTCTTCAGCGTTACTTTGCCCGACGCGTCTGGCTTGTGCGCCAATTTGTAATCTTCCGGCAGCCCGTCCAACTGGGAAGCGTCCAATTGCAACGTCCGCACATCTGCGGGAATATTCTGTTCAAACTCCTGGCCAATTTTTACGAGTTCGTCTTGAAGTTGCCGGATCTTCGCTCGCGTGGCATCATCGCGATCGACACCAGAACGATGGTAATCGCGCAGCGACGTGCGCAGAAAATAACTGCCGGAGCCGTCCAACTTGGAACCATCGAGCGAAGCGAGGACGTTGTACAGATCCTTATCGAGCGAAATGTCCGTCAGCAGTTGACTCGCTTCCTGCTCACACACCTGGGCGGCATCGCGAAACGGCTTTGACGGATGGACCTGCTCGGCGAGACCCGAACGGGCGGCGGCGTCGCTCGCAATCAGGACGGCGGTGTCGAATGCCTGCAGCGTCGCCTCGGCATCACGCGGTGCCTTGGTGGCCTTGATCTCGGCGACTTGCTTCTTCGTCAAGTCCAGGTCACTGTGGCAGGACGACATGAATGATTCCGGCGTTCCAGCCAACATGCTGGAAGCACCCGGGGCGGGCGTCTGCGCGGCAAGCGCCGCTGAGGATGCAAGAAACACAACCGCGATTGCTGTCCGTGCGCTTCTCTTATAATTCATCGTTATCTTTATCCTTCCAACTGATGTTCGCACAAATCCTGAGGACCAAAGCTAATAGACGAAAAAATCAGCAATAGGTGAGGTGGCTGGTCAGATTTAGGAGGAGGAACGATCAAGATCGCGTAGGCCCGGACGCCTCGTCCGGGCAGCGAGCGAAGCGAGCCACAGGATAGGGACGGCGGCGCAGTTGGGAGGACGCGGCCGTCCGCCCCTACGTGTTTTATACTTAAACCTATGGCCGACAGCATTCATATAAAGCTTCCTGACGGGAGCGTGAAAGATCTGCCTAAGGGCAGCACCGCTCTTGATGTTGCCAAGTCCCTCGGCCAACGGCTGGCCGACGCGGCCCTTGTTGCCAAGACCAACGGCGATCTCATCGACCTTGCCCGGCCGCTGGAGAAAGATACCGATCTGCGCATCTTGACCGACCGTGACCCGGAGGCGCTCGAAGTCTATCGACATTCTTCCGCGCATCTGCTGGCGGCGGCGGTTCTGGAGCTTTTCCCGGAGACCAAGCTCGGGCACGGTCCTGCTACCGAGACTGGGTTTTTTTACGACTTCTATCGTCCGACTGCGTTCACTCCAGAAGACTTGGAAAAGATCGAGAAGAAGATGCAGGAGCTTGTGCAACAAAACATTCCCTATGCGCGCGAATTTCTGCCGCGCGACCAGGGACTGCAGGAATTCAAAAAAGAAGGCGACTTCATGAAGTGTCATTTCATCGAGCAATTCACCAAGCCCGATGAAAAGATTTCGATTTATCGCACTGGCAAGTTCACCGACTTCTGCCGCGGCCCTCACATCCCTTCGACCGGGAAGATTAAAGCTTTCAAGCTGCTGAGCATCGCCGGCGCTTACTGGCTCGGCGATGAAAAGAATCCGCAACTGCAGCGCATTTACGGAACTTCGTTTTTCTCGAAGAAAGATCTCGACGACTTCCTGAACAAACAGGAAGAAGCGAAAAAACGCGACCACCGCGTGCTGGGACAACAGCTTGATTTGTTTTCCATCCAGGAGTTGGCCGGACCGGGTCTGATCTTCTGGCATCCCAAGGGCGGAATCATCCGCAAAGAGATGGAAGACTGGATGCGCGCCGAGTACATCAAACGAGGATATTCACTCGTCTATACCCCGCACGTGGTGCGCCGGCAACTGTTCCATGTTTCCGGACACGAAGGCTACTATTCGCAGAACATGTTCGACTCCATGGAGCTCGACGATGCGGAATATCGTCTGAAGCCCATGAACTGTCCCGGCCACATTTTGATTTACGCAGACTCGCTGAAGTCGTATCGCGATCTTCCTGTGCGCCTGGGTGAGTTGGGGACCGTCTATCGCTACGAGCGTTCCGGCGTGATGCACGGGCTTTTGCGGGTGCGCGGCTTCACTCAGGATGACTCTCACATCTTCTGCACTCCGGAACAAATCGAGCAGGAAATTGGGGGCTGCCTGGATTTTGCGCTCGAGGTGTTGAAAGTCTTCGGCTTCGACCAGTACCAGACCGAGCTCTCAACCTGGGATCCGAATGACCGCAAGAATTTTCTGGGATCAGAAGATCAGTGGAACATGGCTAACCGCTCGCTCGAAAATGCGCTCAAGCAGCGGAAGATCGAATATAAGGTGATCCCCGGCGAAGGCGCGTTTTATGGGCCGAAGATCGATATCAAACTGGTGGATGCGATCGGACGCCTTTGGCAGCTTTCGACCGTCCAGGTCGACTTCAATCTGCCGCAGCGTTTTAATCTCGAATATGTGGCCGAAGATGGCACGCGCAAACAGCCGGTGATGGTGCATCGCGCGCTGTTTGGATCGATCGAGCGCTTTTTCGGCGTGCTGATCGAGCATTACGCGGGTGCTTTCCCAGTGTGGCTGTCGCCTGTTCAAGCCGTTATGATTCCGATTGCCGAGCGCCACGTTGACTACGCAAATAAAGTCGGCGATCAGCTCAAGGCTATCGGAGTGCGCGTCGAAGTCGATGCCCGCAACGAAAAGATGAATGCGAAGATTCGCGAGCACGCCATGCAGAAGGTTCCGTTCTTGCTGGTCGTCGGCGACAAAGAGGCCGAGGTCAACAAAGTCAACGTTCGCACCCGCGGCAAAGAGAAGACTGAAGACATGCCGGCCGTGGAGTTCGTCGAAAAGATAAAGAAGCTGATCGCGGAGAAATCTCCGACAATCTAGTGTTGTCATCCCGAGCAAAGCGAGGGATCTGGGTTCTTGCCGGGGGTAACAGAAACCCAGATTCCTCGTCGCTTCGCTCCTCGGA
>Ga0207000_1028_pt1 | contig 55780 bp, 55 predicted proteins | sample Alteio_BWMinCont_90_FD_153498 | JGI IMG/M metagenome (GOLD analysis project Ga0207000, IMG submission 153498) | Enriched cells from forest soil in Barre Woods Harvard Forest LTER site, Petersham, Massachusetts, United States -... | ecosystem: Environmental > Terrestrial > Soil > Temperate forest >...
TCCTGTCGAATACTGACGCGTCTGAAAAAGATCTCGTGTCGCGATTTATGGACAAGCAGAAACGTGAGACGTACCGTGAGTCGGCATCTCGGTTCGGGGATTCTGTCTTCGATGTCATGGATGCTATCGGAAAGAAGAGCCCTCATTTTTACCGTCTCCTAGTTGTGTAGGCTCGATCTTCAAACTTTAGACTTGGCTGTAGTAGGTCGTTTCTGCGAGGGACGCCCGTGTCGGAGGAATTGGACGAATTGATCGAGATGGCGAGAACGATACGGATGATGATGGAGCAGGGAATCCCATGTCTCGAAAGGCGCGAGACATGGGGCACCCGCGGCGCAGCTTTGCCTACGGCAACGTCAAGATTGAGAATGATTCCATCCCATGGGAGATGATTCACAGGGCGGCGGAGGGGTTGGAAGAGAGGTGAGCGGGCGATCTTCTTCTTGTTTCTTGTCCGGTCGGGCGGGTTTGCGGTGCCTGAATCTTTTTCTGATCTTTATGGCACGACTGAAGTCGTGCCCTTCCGCGAACATGAGATCACGCGAATTTTCGGATGATGCGAAGAGGGGTTGGACACGGTTCGTCCTGTGCGTGCGGAACGAGGGCTATCCTGCTGGGCTGGAGTTGCGGAAAGTCTATCGGGTGCTGGCCGATGAGCAGGCTTCCAAACGGCATCAAGTGCGAGTGATCGACGAGTCCGGCGAAGACTATTTGTATCCGGAGGAGTTTTTCGTCTTGGTTGGTTAGGGGAGCGCTTCGTGCGAGTGTTCGTGTTTCCCTGCGGGGCGTGAGTCTTTTTCTGGCCTTACCCAGGACTTACGTCCTGGGCTATTATCTGCCGCCCCTCCGGGGCTGGGAGTTTTTGGGTCAAATGCACCTAAATTGGTGCACAATCGGGTTTTTGCCGAAATCTTGTCAAGCCCCCTGACGGGGTCGAATCTTCGTAAGTTGTTGCTGGCAGGGCGAATATATTTATTGAAAACATGGCATAGTTACCCTATTCATCCAGCTATCATAGAAGTAGTGGGTTGTTTGCGGCGGGTCTTGCGGTAATTCCACAACAGACAAAGGCAATTTGGAGGCGTGCTAAACGCGCGTTTATTGCGCCTCGGCGGCGCAGCGCGCAGCGCGCTCAGATCCTTCGCCCGGCAAAAAGCGCCGGCTCAGGATGACGGTGTTTTTTCGGGTCAGGATCAACGGTCGCGGGCGAGGGCGCCCGCTCTACACAATTTCGACGAGACACGGCGCGGCCTTTTGGCTGCGCTTTTTTTTGGCGAATCTTTTTGGCGGATTAAAGGGGAGATATGACTACGAACTGGGGAATGGGGATCGCGGGATGCAAGGAACGCGGGGAGTGGGCGGAACTTTGTTTTATGGCGCGGGCGGCGGGGCAGGGACTGCGAGTGTCGAAGCCTTATGGGGACTCGGCTAGTTACGATGTGGGGGTGGAGTGCGTGGCTCCGAAGCGCGAGGGGCGGATTCTGCGGGTGCAGGTGAAGTCTACCGTGTATAAGCGGCGCGGGGAGTGTTACAGCTTGAATGTGATGGGGGCGCATCGGGAGCGGTATCCGAGTGGGGTGGTGGACTTTTTTGCGATTTATCTGATTCCGATTGATACCTGGTACATCATTCCGTATGAAGTGATGGGGCGGACGAATTGCACGTTGCACTTCACGCCGGGGAGCAAACGGCATAAGTATGCTCGGTATCGGGAGGCTTGGGGTTTGCTGCGCGGGGAGGGAGTTTAGGCTTCCACCCTTTTTCGCACAGAGCGCGACCAAAGGGTCGGGCACCCCGCTTGGAGGTGAACGCCAGGTCCCTCGACTCCGCGTTTAAAATCATGCGGCGCGCTTGCTTCGGCTGTCCTTGGCGATTTTCTCTACCTGTCCCAGATGATTCAAGTCGTGGCCGGCGAACATGCGGACGATGTGCGTGATCGTCTCCTTGCCGCGCTCCTGATGCATGCCGTAGTTTTCCCACAGATTGTTGGGCAACGCCTTCAGCATGGCCAGATTGTTCTCGCGCAGCACGCGGAAGGATTCGAGGGAAGCCGCGGGATCGCGTTTCGCATAGGCAAATGTTTCGGCCCAAACGTCCTGGTCGAAGGGCTGCACGGACACGCCATTGCTGCCCAGGATCAGGCGCATGCGCCATCCGCCGACCAGTTCGGCGTCGGCGAGATGAGCGAGAATTTCCGCGATCGACCACTTTCCCGGCTCCGGCCTTTGGGTCAGTTGCTTTTTGCTTAGCGGTTTGAGCAGCTTTTGCAGCTTCTTCGGGGTGTCGCGCTGGACCTGCAAGGGGTCTTTGCCATCGATGAAGCCGAGAATGCGTTGGATGTACTGCTGCGGAGTTTCCTGCATGAAATCCTCCAGTCAAAAGATTGGACGTTCGATTTTGACTTTCAGACGCAGAAAAAAGAAAGCGGAAAAGTTAAGGTATTCCGGCACAGTTCTGGAAGCGATACTAGATGGTTCCGTCGTGATGCAACTGCGGCATGGCCATTCTCAGATTCTGCCGCGGGCAGACGAGGGTGCCTCGCAGTTGCTGCAAGTCCGTCAGTTGCTGGCTCTGGGCTCGAACTCTTGCGAGGGCGGCTTCGTGGATCGCGAGCATTGTCTGCATCGAGGCCAGCCGGGTCTGCGCGCAAGCCATCGCGCTCTGGGCGCGAACGAAGCGGGTCTCGCCACGGCCGAACATCATTTCCGCCGCTGCCATAAAGCGGGTTGCGTGAGCGGAGACCTGTTCGACGGCAGCCAAGGAGTGGCCGGCCAGCCGGCGAGCGTCGTTCTCATAGCGAGCCGCGAGATGATTGCTGACGAACAAGGCCAATAAGCCGACCGCTATCCAGTAGCTTGCTTTTGCCGAAATCATATGCCTACTCCCGTTCGCTAATATGAATCAGTTACCGGTTAGACGAGCCACCGTAAAGTTCGTTATCCGCCGCTGAACAAATGTTATGTACGGCCCGGAGCCTCGAGAGGTTCCCAGGAAAGCAGCCCCACGGACAACCAACGTGGACTGGCTGGCGTTTGTCTGGACAGTCGGGTCCACGTGAAGCCAACCTGCGGATCGTGCATCTATAAACCATTGCGTTTGTGACTTCAATGGCTGGACAGGTTTGCCAAGGGGAAGAACATGGAAAAAGTGAATATTGCTGAAAAGTTTGCACACATTAAGGAATCCTGGAAACCCCACATCGCCGCCGAGCTCAACGGCCAAATGGTGAAACTCGGCAAATTCACCGGCGAGTTCGTCTGGCACCATCACGAGCATGAAGACGAAATGTTTCTGGTGGCCAAAGGCCGTTTTCGGATGGAATTCCGCGATCGGCATGTCTGGCTGGAAGAAGGAGAGTTCCTCGTGGTCCCGAGGGGAGTCGAGCATCGTCCCGTGGCTGAACAGGAATGCTGGGTCGTACTCTTTGAGCCGGCTTCTACGCTGAACACCGGAAATGTCGTGAACGAGCGCACGCTGCATGAACTGCAGAGAGTGTGAGGGGAGTTTCGCGTCCGGTGAAGTGTAAGCACTACGGGCGAGATCCTTCACCGGCTGCTGCCGGCTCAGGATGACGTCTTTATTCTAAGAGTTTGATCTATTTTGCTGACGTCATCCTGCGTGGCCGCTGGGCCGCGAAGGATCTGGCGCAGGATGACAGGGTCTGCGAGTTGCACGCCGCTTATTATGCGAGAATAGCCTTCTCCACAACTCTAAGGAATTCTTCATGAGCCTATCTCGCATTTACCTGTCCCTCGTCATTGCATCGCTCTTGATCGCTCCCCTGGCTGCCCAATCGAAACCGCAATACGAGATCTATGCCATCCGCTACGCCACGCTGCCTGGGTTCCCGGTTTCGGAACTGGTACCCGGCGTGGATCCAGACCGCAAACTTGATATCGCCATGATGATCTGGCTCATCCGTGGCAACGGCCGCAATATTCTTCTCGACTCCGGTTTCTATCACGATCGCTTCTTCAAGGATTGGCATGTCAACGATTTCATAAAACCTTCCGACACGCTGAAACCGCTTGGCCTTAAGTCTGAAGACATTACCGACGTGATCATCAGCCACATGCATTGGGACCACGCCGACGGCATGGACCTGTTCCCCAACGCCCGCATCTGGATTCAGAAGGATGAACTGCAGTACTACGCGGGCGAGGCTTGGCAAACGAAGGACACGCATGGAGGAATTGATGCCGACGATGTGCTCACACTGGTGAAGTTAAATACGCAAGGCCGCGTGGGCATGGTCGACGGCGACGCCAAGGAAATCCTCCCCGCCATCATTTGTTACACCGGCGGCCGCCATACCTATGCGTCGCAATATGTTGGAGTCAGCACGGCCGCAGGAACGGTGGTGCTGGCCAGCGACAACATGTATCTCTACGAGAATCTTGAAAAGCACGTGCCCATCGCAGAAACGCTCGATGCCGCTTCCAACTTGCGCGCGCAGGATCGCATGAAACAAATCGCCTCGAGTCCCGGCCTGATTATTCCCGGACACGATCCCGCAGTGATTGCGAAGTTCCCGAATGTCGCACCGGGGATTGCGAAGATCGAGTAGATCGATCAACTCGTACCGCGAAGCCTCGTCCGGGCAGCAGAGACGCCTGCGACTTTCCGTCAAATGCCAGCATCTAGATGTGACCATGCAAGTAACCGTCTACTCCGCCTTCTGGTGCCCGGACTGCCGCGAAGCCAAGCGCTTTCTCAAGGAGCACAATATCGCGTTTCAGGACATCGATATCGAAAACACGCCCGGAGCGGCCGAGGAAGTGGTCAAGCACACCGGCAAGCGTGCCATCCCGCAATTCGTGATCGACGGCGAATGGGTTCAACCTTACCGGCAAGGCGAAGGCTTCCTCTACGACGAAATGGCCAAGCGGCTGGGTATCAAAGAATCCTAACGATCGCGGCAATTCAGAGAAAACCGATTACTTCGGTTTCGCGAAATGAGGTACTTTCCGGACATTGGCGAGGTGTGCCAGCCCCTATACCATCGAGTGCATAGATGTCCCAGCAAAAAACACCACAGAAATCCCTTGCCCTCGGCGCTGATCGTCGTCGCACCCCGCGGTATTCCTGCAGTGGTCACGCCCAAATCGCAAGCTTTCCGTTGAACGGAAGGTTACTTAGCGGCAGGATCTGCGATCTAGGTTTGGGTGGGTGTTGCATCGAAAACATCGAAACAACGTCTGCATTCGACCTTGGCGCCCCGACCGAGATCCTGGTAAAAATGAACTCCTGGTTTTTCCGCACCATGGCTCACGTAAAGGCAGTTCGTGAGCGGTCCGGAATCTCACTGGAGTTCATGCGCATGAGCGCTGGCGGATACGGCATGCTGACAGACCTCATCGCTGACCTCGAGCGACCGCGACCCGGGTCGATCCGTGTGAAGGCGACCGCCACGGCGTCGACTTTGGAGCTCCGAAGCGGACCGAAGCCCAGCCCTCCAATCGTCGGAACCATTGTGCACGCCGAATCCGCCGAGGCTGTCCTGGCCACGAGTCGTTTAGATTGGGATCGGCACCTGGATCCCGAAGCGACGACCGTGGATATTTTCGTCTAATTTGCCTCTGTGTCCTTAATAGCAAACATTTACGCATTTGTGATTACCACAAGGTAATCTGCGCAAGAAAAAACCAACCGGGCCGCTCCCCAGTTGTACATCGCCCTCCGTACCGTAGGAACCGTACAACGCTGAGCGCACAATAGACCTCACACATCCGGCAAAACTGGCTGCAAGATTCTCCCCTCCAACTCGCCGCTGTAACCGTGCAAAAAGGGGCTCATGGCCGAAAGTGATTCACAAATTCGCGAAGAGCGCGTCTGTACCGTCTGGCAACGAATGCTCGAAGGCGTGCTGGGAGTCTGCCTGCTGGTTGGCCTGATTCTGATGCTCCGCTACTCCTCGGGCGCGCGTCCGCATGATCTTGAGAAGACTGATCGTCCGAAGAGCGAACTCCAGAAAGACGACCTGCAACGCCAGGTTCTGCAACTGGGACACGAAGTGCAACAGCTCGAGCAAGAGCAGGCCATGCCGGCGCTGGTCCTGCACCGTTATCGCAATTCCATTTGCTTTATCTACGGTGTTTATCGTGTCGGATTCCCAGGACGCCAGCCGGAGTTTCGGGCGCGCATTTCCGGCACCGGCTTCGTGGTTTCCGATGGCCTGCTGGCGACGAACCGGCACGTGGCTGAGCCCTGGTACGAAGACTCCGAGTCGGCGTCGTTGATTCGCAAAGGCGCTACGCCGCGCCTCGAAAAACTTCTGGCTTTCTTTCCCGGATTGCCCACGCCGGTCAACATCACTCCCGCTATTCTGTCTGCGCAAGGAGACTTGGCCGTTCTTCGCATCTCCCCTCTTCATATCGAGGATGCGAAGGCTGTGCATGAGATTCGACCGCTGCCGCTCGCCGCGGATATTCCGAACCCAGGAGAACTGGTTGCCGTAGTCGGATATCCCATGGGCGTGCTGGGCATGGTAGCGAAATCGCCGCCCGCCGTGTACGAGCGCCTGGCTTATCGTCGTGACGATCAGGGAGCCGCTAACGAACTGGCTGCGCTGTCGTTAATCCGGCCGTCCTCGACCTGCGGACATCTGGGAGACGTGGTCGGCGACAAACTCATCTATGACGCGCCCACCGCGCACGGTGGTAGCGGCGGTCCGGTCTTCAACGCGCAAGGCGAAGTGATCGGCGTCAACGCCGCCTATATCGACGGCTTTTCCGGCGGCACACTGGGTGTTTCGGTCCGCGCTCTGAAACCGCTGATCGAGGCAGCCAAGGCAGATTCCGCGGAACAGAAATCACAGGTGATCAACGCATCAGGGTCCACCGATCACTGACGTAAAAGCCTTCCAACCAATAAGCTGTTTACTGACGTCATCGTGAACCGGCGGCCAGCCGGTGAAGGATCTCGCGCGCAGTGGCCAAGCTCAAGGCGAACTGTTTAGAACCTCTTGATCCAGCCCGGCTCCCTAACATGCTCTTCGTCCAGACGGCGCAAACGCGCAGCCATAATCCCGGGCCGACCTAGATAACCCAACACCTTCCGAGGATCCTTGCGGTCGACGACGGGCAAACGGCCGATGTTGTTGCGCAGCATCTTGGACGAAGCGTCGTGCAACATCTCATCAGGATAAGTGACGATAACCGCGCGCGTACCGGCGTCGAGCACGGTTAAAGCTCCGCTCGGGTCCGCGTCGAGAGCACGCATGACATCGCCACGAGTGATCACGCCGGCCAGCTTGCCGTCGGCGTCAAGGACGAACATTCCCTGGTGTCGCCCGACCGCAGGATCGCGCCGCGCGATCAAATCCGACAATTCACTGACTGTCATGTTGGCAGCAAGCGTGGGCGCATCCGGATCCATGGTCTCGGAGACTCGGACCTGCTGCATCACGTCGGCTTCGTAGTCTTGATGAATGTGCAGTCCGCGCCGCGCCAACTTCTCCGTCATGATTGAGGCCCGCGGCATGAGCCACATCGCGACGCCGTCCGCAATCACGCTCACCAGCATCAACGGCAGCACCGAGTTGTAATCTCGCGTGATTTCGAAGGCGAAAATAATGAATGAGAACGTAGCCCGGGACGCGGCACCAAAAACCGCGCCCATCGCGACCAGCGCAAAGGCTCCCGCGGACAGGTTTGCCGCGGGCAAGATCCGGTCGACACCCATGGCGAACACTCCTCCCATGGCCGCGCTCGACATAAACATGGGCGCCAGCAGCCCACCCGATGTGCCCGATCCGAGCGAGATGACCAGCGCCACCGCTTTCGCCACCATCACCACCAGCAACAGCTTCCAGGCCAGGTTTGCATTCAGAATGTCACCGATCGTGTCATAGCCCACGCCCAGAACACGGGGCACGAAGTAGCCAATGATTCCCAAACCCAGAGCCCCGATCGCCGGCCACCAGAGTTCATCCACCGGAAGTTTCTCGAACTGATCCTCGGCCCAGTAGAGCAACTTACTGAAACCGACAGCAGCCAATCCGCAGACCAGACCGAGCACCAAATAAAACGGCAGGGCGTGAGGGATACCAAAATCCATGGGCGTGACTTTGAACATCGGACCCGCTCCCAACAACTGCATGTGGACAGCGGTAGCCAGCGTGCTCGCAATCACCAGAGGAATAAAAGATCGCGCCTTGAATTCGAAGAGGAGCAACTCGATGGCCAGGATCACTCCCGCGATGGGAGTGTTGAAAGTTGCGGACATACCCGCGGCCGCGCCGCACGCCAGCAGTACTTTGCGTTCTGAGGCCGTAGTATGAAACGCTTGCCCGACCAGCGAACCGACCGCGCCCCCGGTTTGAATAATCGGTCCCTCGGCTCCAAAAGGGCCGCCGGTACCGATCGCAATGGCAGCCGAAAGCGGTTTCAAGATCGCAACCCGTGGCTCGATACGGCTGCGATTTACCATCACCGCTTCCATCGCCTCGGGAATACCATGCCCTTTAATCTTCGAGCTTCCATACTTCGCCATGAAGCCGACGATGATTCCGCCAATCACCGGGATCGGAATCACCCACAAGCCGAGCTGGTTATGCCGCGCGCTCAGGAATTCAGCGGCGAAGCGGTGGTAAAAGAAAATATTGGTGAACAGGCCAATCAACTGGTACAGGACAAACGCGATTAAACCCGCTAGCAGCCCAATCCCCCCCGCCAGAAATGACATCAGCACCATGCGAAACTGTGCCGGTTCGGCGACTCTTATGTCGCCGACTTGTTCTCCCGTTGCCGCAATCGTGGCCGGACGGGAACCTGCGTTGCTTTTGTTTTCTGACACTCTATTTATTTCTCCTGCCGGTTAATGAAGTTTTGGCTGGAATTCCATCAAGGCGTTTGCCCACTTGCATGGCTTGCTTAAGGGCCGCCACTAAAGCCGGCCCTTGCATGCGCAGCTCATCCTTGTGGTGAAGTGAGAGAGTGCGCAAGATTTTCTCGCCCTTCGGAGTCAAAGAAAGCAGCACCTCGCGCCGATCCTCGCCGGCGCGACGACGCTTCACATAACCGCCCGCAGCCAGACGGTTCACCAGTTCGACCGCGCTGTGATGCTGGATCTGCAGCCGCTCCGCCAGTTCGCCGATCCTGGGCCGCGTTCCCGTGGGCAGACCCTTCAAGGTGAGCATCAACTGGTGCTGCCGAGGCTCCAGCCCAGCATCCCGGGCAGCCTGCTCGCTGAAGTGCAGAAAACGGCGGATTTGGTAACGCAATTCCGACAGCGATTGATAATCAGCCAACGTCAGTAATCTTTCCATGGGCGTGAATTATATCGTGTCAAGATAAACACTGTATTACATCGTAACACGATATATATGATGCTAGAAAACCGCGCGACGATCTTTTGTTCCGGTTTGGTGTTTTGGTGTAGGGCTGGCCATCGAGGTTCACCAACGTTTAGAATCCCTAGTCCTTCTGTTTTGCTGAGAAACGAGCAAGGGAGGCCGGACGACCCGCCCGTCCTCCATTTAGAATTTATGAGGTGACGCAGCCGTGATCCCACGCTATACCCGCCCGGAGATGGGCCGCATCTGGAGCGATGAAAATCGTTTTCGCACCTGGCTGACCGTTGAGGTCGCTGCCACCGAGACCCTCGCCGAGGCAGGCATGGTCCCAAAAGATGCTGCCAAGGCCATCCGCAAACGAGCCGATTTCGACTTACAGCGCATCCATGAAATCGAAGCCGAGGTACGTCACGACGTGATCGCGTTCACCACGGCGGTCGCCGAGATCGTGGGCCCGGAGGCTCGCTGGTTTCACTACGGCCTCACTTCGAACGATGTCGTCGACACCGCACAAGCTTTGCTGATCGGGCAAGCATCTTCCATCATCGCCGCTGATCTCGAACGGCTTTCAGAAGTCCTCAAGCGCCGCGCGTGGGAGTTCAAGGACACGCCCATGGTCGGCCGCACCCACGGCATTCACGCCGAGCCCATTACGTTCGGCTTCAAGCTGGCCAACTGGTATTCCGAAACACAACGGAACATCGAGCGCTTTCAGCGCGCCTCCGAAGACATGCGCGTAGGAAAATTCTCCGGCGCTGTGGGAACCTTGGCCCACCTCAGCCCCGAGCTCGAAGAAAAGATTTGCGCGCGCCTGGGATTGAAGGCCGCAGCCGTTTCGTCGCAGGTCATCCAGCGCGACCGTCACGCCTATTACCTCGCAACGCTGGCAGTGATCGCCAGTACGCTGGATAAGATCGCGACCGAAATTCGCCATCTGCAGCGCACCGAAGTCCGTGAAGCCGAGGAGTTTTTCAGCGAGAAACAAAAGGGCTCTTCGGCGATGCCTCACAAACGCAATCCGGTGACCTTCGAGCAGATCAGCGGCCTGGCGCGCGTCGTGCGCTCGAACGCGCAGGCCGGATTCGAAAACGTCGCACTCTGGCACGAGCGCGACATTTCCCACTCCTCAGTCGAGCGCGTCATTATTCCTGACTCCACGACGCTGGTCGATTACCTGCTGCAAAAGACCTCGAACCTCATCGACACAATGTTTGTCTACCCTGAGCGCATGAAGCGCAACCTCGAAAGCACCGGCGGGCTGGTGTTCAGCGGACAGCTCCTGCTCGATCTGGTGGAGCACGGAGTCTCGCGGGAAGACGCGTATCGGATGGTCCAACAGCACGCCATGCGGGCATGGAAAGAGGATCTGAATTTCCATGATCTGGTGCTGAAAGACAAAGAGATGACGCGCCGTGTGCCAGGCCAGCAAATCGAGTATGCCTTCGACCTGAAGCGGCAACTGCGCAACATCGACAAGATTTTTGCGCGTGTCTTCAATCACGATGGCACCCGTCCGAGACCGAGCCGCAAACGAAAACACTAGCAGTCGTATTCCGATCCCTTTTCCCTCAGGGGGACTTCAGCCCCTCCGCAACACCGGCGGGTACAATACGAGAGTGAGCGCAAGCACCACATCGCCGGTCTCGAGCGAGACGTCGACTCAGCCTCGGTCGTATACCTTGTGGCAGAGATTCCTGCTGTGGCTTATCGTCTGGGCGGGATTCCTGGTGGTTCGGCTGATCGGTCCGACGCTCCGCTTCTCGGCGTCGTATGAAGATGACGCGCCACCGACTCTGGAGACGCGGCCGATCGTTTATGCGTTTTGGCATAGCTGCATCCTCCCAGCGATGTATCTCTGGCGAAACCTGCAAATCAGAGTCATGAGCAGCGACAGTTTCGATGGGGAGTGGATGGGACGCATTATGCGGAAATTCGGTTTTGTGAAGGTACGCGGATCGCAGAGCCGAGGAGCGGTACGCGCATTACTGGGCATGCGCCGCGAACTCGAGCAAGGCTGGACGGTCGCTTTTACCATCGATGGCCCGCGTGGTCCGCGATATGTAGCCAAGCCGGGGCCGGTCGTGCTGGCGCGCGCGACGGGGATACCGATGGCGGTATTTCATATCGCAGTCGAGAGAGCCTGGATTCTGAATACGTGGGACCGATCAATGATTCCGAAGCCGTTTTCGCGAGCGTTGATGCGGGTGAGTTCCAAGATTCCGGTACCGGCAAATGCGGATGATTCCGAGAAGGAAAGACTTCATGTGGAACTGCAGGCCGCGCTGGAGCGTGTGCGTGAGTTTGCGGAGGCGAATGTGGGGAAGGTGGGAACGGCGGAGTTTCCGGTGATAAGAAGTTAGATCGCGCGGAGTTTCGTGGAAGGGCAAGGCTTCACTGCAGAAATGAGGGTCGATGGCTGCGACTATTCTGGACGGTAACAAAATCGCCAGTGAAATTCGGGCCGAAGTTGCGTCTGAAGTGAAGGCCATGACGGCTGCGGGGATGCGTCCGGGGCTGGCGGTAGTTCTGGTCGGGCACAACCCAGCGTCAGAGGTTTACGTTCGTGGCAAAGTGAAAAGCAGCGCCGAGGTTGGAATTTACAGCGAGCAACACACGCCGCCAGAAACGGCTTCGACCGAGGAGTTGCTCGAATTGATTGCCGAACTGAATGGGCGCGATGAGATCGACGGAATTCTAGTACAGCTTCCATTGCCGGCGCAGGTGGATGCCAAGAAAGTCTTAATGGCGGTCGATCCGGCGAAGGATGTAGATGGCTTCCATCCAATGAACGTGGGATTGCTCTCTACGCAGCGATCCGGGCTGGTGCCGTGTACGCCTGCGGGAATCATCGAGATCCTGCAGCGCAGCAAGATTCCAATCGCCGGACAGGATGCAGTCGTGGTCGGGCGCAGCGACATTGTGGGAAAGCCGACAGCGATGCTCCTGCTCAATGGAAATGCGACAGTGACGGTTTGCCATTCGAAGACGCGCGATCTTCCTGGGGTTTGCCGGCGCGCGGATATTCTGGTTGCGGCCATCGGACGGGCCGGAATGATTACCCGCGAATTCGTGAAACCGGGCGCGACCGTGATCGATGTAGGAATGAATCAGGTCACGGACCGCGCAGAGTTTGATCGCCTGTTCGCGGGGAATACGAAGCGGGAGGAAACGTTTCGCGCCAGAGGATCGACGCTGGTTGGGGATGTGCATCCCCACGTGGCGGCGGTGGCGGGTGCGATCACGCCAGTGCCCGGAGGTGTAGGGCCGCTGACCATCGCCATGTTGATGGCAAACACGGTGCGGGCTGCGAAGCTGCGTCGCAGAGGCCGGATCGTGGAGCTTTCGCGGGTTTGATCGTTTCACCACAGAGTCACAGAGAAAGTCTTTAGGTGTTCGGTGTTTCTGTCGTGATTGGGTTTCTGATGAGGCCAGATTGCTGAAAGTCGGACTGACTGGCGGAATTGCTTCGGGCAAATCCGTTGTGGGCGAAATGTTTGTAGTGCTCGGCGCTCACCTGATTCAGGCCGATGCGATCTCCCACGAACTGATGCAGCCGGGTGAAGCGGTTTACCGGGAAGTTGTGCGGCATTTCGGAGCCGGAATCCTCAATCCTGATGGCAAGGTCAATCGCGCGCGGCTGGCGGAGGCTGCATTTGGCGCTCCTGGGACGAACCAAAGTTCCCGCATTCAAGAGTTGAACCGGATTGTGCATCCCGCTGTGATTCGAAGGCAGGAAGAGTGGATGGCGGAAGTTGGCCGGGAGGATCCGGGAGCTGTCGCCGTCGTAGAAGCAGCTCTGATTTTGGAAGCGGGTGCGGCGAAAGATTTCGATCGTCTGCTGGTGGTAACTTGCCATCCCGAACAGCGGATTCGACGTTGGGCGAACCGTGTGGGCGTCGACGAAGAAACCGCGCGTCGCGAGGTTACGCGGCGGATGGCGTCCCAGTTTCCGGATGAAGAAAAGATCGAGGCTTCTGACTATGTCATCGACAACTCGGGGTCATTGGACGAAACGCGGAAGCGAGTGGAACAGGTGTATGCCGAATTGAAACGCGAGACTTAAAGCGGCTTAAAAAACGATAAGACTTTACGTCGCAGAGTTCGTGGAGGAAGGCCGCTGAGTGTGCGGGGGCCCGCGCTGCAGTGGAACAGGGCCTGTCGATAATTTAATACAATGATTTGGAAGGTTTTCTGAACTATGAAGCTGCTTCGGCCTGTTTTGTTTGGTGTAATGATCGCGGGCGCATTCTTCTACTTCACCACTTATCGCGCGAGCCGCGGCGCGCTGACGGATTGGATCGGACGTCCAAATAAACTTGAAATCAGTGAAGCTTCTAGCAACGATTCGCTCGATGCTGAAGAGCAGAACAACATTTCGGTCTATCGCAAAAATATCAGTTCGGTAGTGAACATCACTTCGAAGGCAGTTACGTTCGACTTTTTTTACGGGCTGGTACCGGAGGAAGGACAGGGCTCGGGATTCATCATCGACAAAGAGGGACACATCCTGACCAACTACCACGTGATCGCGGATGCGCGCCAGATCGAAGTTACGCTGCACAACCGCAAGAAATATAAAGCCACGATTGTGGGCACCGATCGCTCGCATGACTTGGCCGTAGTTCAGATTAAGGTTCCGGAGCTGACGCCGATGGTGCTGGGCGACTCGGGCAATCTGCAAGTGGGTCAAAAAGTATATGCGATCGGCAATCCTTTTGGTCTGGCAGGTACGCTAACGCGAGGCATTGTGAGTTCGATCCGCCAAGTGCAGGAGCCGGATGGCATGACGATTGACGAAGCCATTCAGACCGATGCTTCGATCAATCCGGGAAATTCGGGCGGTCCGCTGCTGAATATGCATGGCGAAGTGATCGGGATCAATACAATGATTGCGTCGAATGTTGGCCAGAGCGCGGGCATTGGCTTTGCGATTCCCATCAATACGGCGAAAGCGGTGATCAACGATCTGCTCACCCTGGGCCGGGTGCGGCGGCCGGCGCTGGGCGTGCGCACGATTCCCATCGATTCTGAATTGGCGGAACAGATGGGACTTCCTTCGGATTATGGACTGTTGATTGTGCAGGTGGTGCCGGGAGGAGCTGCGGACAACGCGGGTTTGCGCGGCGGGAGTGAGCGCGCATTTCTGGGTAACATTCCGATTATGGTGGGCGGAGATCTTATCGTGGCCATTGATGGAAAACAAGTGGAGGATCAGCAGGAACTGGCGCAGATCATGAACAACCACAGGGCTGGCGATACCGTCCGTGTCACTGTTTATCGCGGAAAGAAAAAGATGGATGTGAACGTGGTGCTGGGTGAGGCCAGGCAGGAAGTGTAGAAGGAGCTTTCGATTCGTGTCCAAAGGTTTCGGAGAATCGCACCACGTTCACGCGGGCGAGGGTGCCCGCGCCACATCATGCGAACGCAGCTATACGGGTTTGGGATTTCGGGTGAATTGGCGTTGGTGCCAGTAGGGATAGGCGGGAGTTACGTCGCTGGCGGCGTCCAGTTTTGCTACATGTTCGGGGGTCAGATTCCATCCTACCGCGGCTAGATTCTGGCGGAGTTGCTCCTCGTTGCGGGCGCCAATGATTACGTTGGCTACCGTCGGTCTTTGCAGGAGCCAGTTCAGGGCGATTTGAGGGACGGTTTTTCCGGTTTCTTTGGCGACTTCGTCGAGCGCGTCCACGACTTTATAAAGGTATTCGTTGGGAACCGGTGGGCCTTGTTCGGCGGTGCTGTGCAGACGGCTTACTTCGGGGAGCGGCTTGCCTCGTCGGATTTTTCCGGTAAGCCTGCCCCACCCTAATGGGCTCCAAACTATCGTCGCTACTTTTTGGTCGAGGCCTAACGGCATCAGTTCCCACTCGAAGTCGCGGCCCACTAACGAATAGTAGGCTTGGTGAGCAATGTAGCGCGCCCATCCGTATCTTTCGGAGATGGCGAGGGACTTCATGAGATGCCATCCGGAGAAATTTGAGCAGGCGATGTAGCGGACCTTTCCGCTTTGCACCAGCGTGTCGAGACTCTTGATGGTTTCTTCGATCGGGGTCTGTGCGTCGAAACCGTGCATGTGATAGATGTCGATATGGTCGGTGTTGAGGCGGCGCAGGCTAGCTTCGCAGGCCTCGATTAAATGGTGGCGGGAGGAGCCAAGATCGTTGGGGCCGTCGCCCATGTCGAACGTGGCCTTGGTGGAAATCAGGACCGCGTTGCGGCGTCCGGCGATAGCCTTGCCGAGGATTTCTTCGGACACGCCCTTCGAATAAACATCGGCGGTGTCGAAGAAGTTGACTCCGGCTTCGAGGCAAATGTCGATCAGGCGCGTGGCTTCCTTTACGTCGCTATTGCCCCAGGCGTTGAAGAAGTCGCCGCGACCGCCGAAGGTGCCGGTGCCGAAGCTGAGGACGGGAACTTTTAATCCGGAGTAGCCGAGTTGTCGGAATTCCATGGGGCAGTAGATGCTAGTGGCGGGTTCGAGGATGCGGGGGATGCAGGACTGAAGCACTGTACGCGGGATCCCCTCGGCTTCGCTCGGGGCAGGCTCTTCGGCCCGCTCGAAAGAACGCGGGTCTTCAGAATGACCAACTTCAAAATAGTGCAAACTGACGGTTGTTCGGCGGACAGGAGCGTCCGCACCTACAGGGTTTCAGAATTGTGAAGCGAAAGAACCATGAGCTCTTCGTCGGCGTAGACTTCGCCTACTTTTAGAGCTCTCGGCTCGCGACCGTAGATTTCGAAACCCAGTTGCAGATAAAGCTTTCTAGCGGGAGCTTGGCCGTCTGCGACTGCTAGATTTATCTGCTCCAGGGCCGGTTGCAGCCGGGCGCGGCGCACGAGTTCCTCCATCAGTGCTTTTCCGACGCCTTTTCCGCGTTGCTCGCGTTTAACGAATACGCCCCAGACGCGTCCGGTGTGCCTGGTCTTCTCGTCCGGAGAGCGAAAGAATCCCACCATTCCGACGAGCTGTTCGTCGACAAATGCTCCCAGCACGAAGTTGTCACCAAGACCGGGGCCTAGACGAGAGGCCATGGAAGCGGGCGTAGTCATTCGGTGCGCGGCAGCGGATGACGAAAAGGCCAACGGTTCAGTCTTGAGGGCTTCGAATCGAAGGTGCCAGAATACTTCCGCGTCTTGCTCAGTCAAGATTCGAATCTGCATGCCTGAGTTTATCTGGGGAGGGATAGGTCTCTCCAGGCTCAAGTATGTCCCGTTATCGAAGCTCAGGAATCAGAGACAGCGATCAAGAAACAACACCAAGATCAACGTTGAAGTCGGGAGTGTCCCCCTAAACGGTTCTGCGAGAACCGGTTACCGCAATGCTACTGATTGGGTACAGGCGGCGACGAGGATCAGGAGCAGGGGTATAAAGAGGATGAGGCCGCTTGCCACTAGCACAATCTCGCTGAGCAAGTCAGGTTTCATCAGGTCTTCGCGGTGCATTGGCGGTTGTGGGTGAATCATGGGCGCTGCCTCCTTCGAGCGGAATACTAGATGCTCGAAACAATGAGACGTGCGCATCCTACCACAAAACGCGCCGATATCTACCAGCGGAAAGCAGGATTCCTACAGGGATTCCCCGATAGGGCCAGGTCGGCTCCTGCCTCGTTTAGGGTTCAATCTCCCATCAGGCTACCTTCGGATGAATTCTGGCAACTAAGGTGTGCGCCGAAAGTCGGCGTGGGCAATGGAGGAAGCTTATGAAGCAAACTGGCCAGAAGAAGTGCGCACATGTTCTATGTAGCTGCAATGCGAGCGACACGTACTGCAGCCAGGCATGTAAAGACGCAGGGAACAGGGAGAATGACATTGCCTGTCTGTGTGGCCATCAGGGCTGTGCTGCTCACATAAATTTCTCCGCACCGGGTTTCAGCATGCTTGCAGGTTCGCCACCAGGTTCGCTGTCCAAGTTTCGAACCTAGGACATCCGTGAACAAAACGAAATGGAGGCAACAACAAATGAAGTTGATGACAATTTTGAGCACGACCGCATTGGCTGTACTGCTGGGAATTTCCGTACCCGTCTTTGCACAGGACGATTCGCATCCGCAGGATGAGAAGAGGGCAGAGCCGGATGCCAAACAAGATAAGCAAGAAGACAAGCAGGTCGACAAAGATAAGCAGATCGACAAAGATAAAGATAAGGCGGAAAAGCAAGAAGACAAGGACAGGCACGAACAGGAAGAGAAATCCATCGCTCATCAGGATGCGAAACAGGATCAGCGGGCAGACGCCAAGCAAGGCGGACGCATTCCTGAGGACCGTTTCCGGGCAAATTTTGGCCGGGCGCACACATTTAGTATTGGGCATCCGGTGGTCGTGGCGGGAACGCCGCGTTTCCAGTACGGCGGCTATTGGTTCGTGATCGCGCAACCGTGGCCAGTGGGTTGGGCCTACACCGATGTGGTCTACGTCGATTTCATCGACGGCGGATATTACCTGCTTAGCCCGGTGCATCCTGGGATACAGATTTCGATCAATGTAATTTTGTAGCAATTGTCGGAGGGGGAAAGGCCACGTTCATCATCGAGCGTGGCCCTTTTGTTCTTAGTGTGCTTCGGTCATGGTAGCAGTCGTCGGGGCGGATGGCGTTTCAGCAGCTACCTCGGGTGTGGCTTTTACTGGCGTAACGATAGGTTGGATCTTCACTGTCGAGAGCATCCAGCTCAATTGACGAAAGACTTCGTTACTGTCGACCGGCTTGGTGGCAGGTTTGGGATCATCCGAGTTGAGTTCCGCAGCGGTCTCGAGACCGAGAGTGAATTCGTAGCAGCTTCCGTTCTGGAAGACGTGGTAGAACCTGACGTCAGCTTCGTTGCTCTCGGTTTCTGCGAAAGCTTCCACTGCATGGAATTCGGTAGGGCCAATTTTTGTATTCGAGATCGTGACCGGACCAGTTTTTGAGTCCTCCGTTTGCGGAAACGCGAATTGTCCGCATTCGTCGGCAGTTATCTTCGGATTCACGCTGACATTGAAGAACGCGGTGTTGAAATTTGTGCCGCCGTAAAGTCCGCGGGGCAGTTCTACGGCGCTGATGGTGGTTCCACCAGGCTGGACGAAGTTCATTTCGACCGGGCCGAGACCCTCCAATTCCAAATTGGCATCGTCGCCTTCTTTCAGGTTGTCATACTTCGGATAGCGGAACGAAACTCCGTAGGTCGGATTGGTATATGTCGAAGCCATGAGTCTTCGTTGACGGGACTTCTTTTTTGCAAGCGGTTGACTGGTTGCGGGGGTGATGGTTGTAGATACGGTCGCGATGGGTGCAGTGGGCTGAGTGGCCACGGTTTGATTTGGCGGAGCAATGGCCGATGTCTTGTCTGATTCTTTCGAGCAGCCGCTTTCGAAGACGAAGACTCCGAGCAGTGCTGTCGCAATAAGTGAACCGGCGACCACTGCCGTTCTTTGTTTCTTGATAGGTTGCTTTTCGTTTGAGTGCGAACTGGGCCCTTTCGCCGATGGTGTTTGGGTTTTTGTTTCTGGTTTCTTGTCCGGACTTCCGGATAATCCGAGTTGCGTGAAGTGCGTCATATTGGTCTCCTGTGCTGGTTTCCCCCAGTCGGGAACAGTAGGAGCAAGATGGCGGCCTTTGGGAAATAGGCTGATTTCAAAAGGGTTGGAGCAAGCGTGGTTCAAGAGGAGCGTGGTTCGCGGGAGACGTTGTGGCGGGCGAGACACGGCGTTTCGCGACAAAATGGGCAAGGTTCAGGTGGTCTCCCACGTCTCGAAACGCGAGACGTGGGGCACCCGGTTTTTGTCGCCTTACGGCAACTAGAAAAGCGCGGTTGGACGGCGCTTCCAGGGCTTGCCTTTTTCTGTGGATGCCTTTTCCACGTCGTTCACATAGGCGCCGGTTTGGGTGAGAACGTGATGAAGGTCGTTGCCGAGGCTGATGAAGGTGAATCCCTTTTCCAGGAACTCGCCCACGCGAGCCGTGCCGAAGAGGAAGAGCCCGAGAATGACTTTGTTCTTGCGAGCCTGCTCGACGAGCTTTTGCGTCGCCGCTCCCAGCTCAGGCGATGTGTACATGTGGGGGAATTCATATTTTTCGAAGAGGCCCATCGACATGCACAGATCGTTCTGCCCCAGGAACAAAATGTCGACGCCTGGCACAGCGGCGATCTCAGCCATGTTTTCAATGCAGGAAGCAGTTTCGACTTGTAGCGCGACAATGAGGTTCTTGTTGGCGTTGCCAGCGTAGCCGAGCAAGCCGGCTTTATTCATGCTGCGCTGCGGAAAATACACCGAGCGGGTGCCGGTTGTCGGATATTTGTTGCAACTCACGGCTTGCCGCGCTTCTTCCGCATTGTTGATATAGGGGATGAGAACGCCGTCGGCGCCCAGATCGAGAGCCTGCTGGATTCCGGGGCGGTCGTCATATCCGCCGACGCGCACGATGGATTTGGCTCCGCCGCTGGCAATGGCGGCCAGCATGTAAGAAAGTTTCTCGTGATCCATAGGGCCGTGCTGGGTGTCGACCAGCAGCCAGTCGTAGCCGCTGTGAGCCAGTTGTTCGGCGACGGTGGGGCTATGGGAATTCAGAAATAGGCCCAGCTTGGGCTTGCCATCGCGCAGTTGCTGCTTAAACTCGGCGCCACTGAGGGCGGCTTCGGACATAGGAAAATTCCTCCTGAAGAAAGTTCTTTAGTTTAACCTAATTGGATTATCCACGCGTGCAGCCGGAGACGGGTGCACACAAGTGACTATTCAAATTGTTTTCGGAAAGCGGCCAACTGCTGCTTCAGGTCGGAGACTTCATTTTTAAGGCCGGATACCTCGTCTTCCAATCTGGCCATGCGGTCGGCTTCAGCCGATTGGCTGAATGCAGACACGGGCGAGGGCGTCCGCGCCACATTCACGTCAGCAGCGTCATCCGCATCTCCCGCCAGCAGGTGTTTGTAACGCGATTCTTTTGTTCCGGGTTGTCTCGGGAGAACTCTAGCCAGGGGAGGGTCGCGCTGCATCAGGTGCTGCAATGTGGATTGCACTTCGGTGAGATCTTCGAAACGGTGCATGCGCTCGGTGCGACCGCGGAGTTCGCCGGGCGTTTGGGGGCCTCGCAATAAGAGCACGCAGAGGATGGCAGTCTCGCCCCGGGTGAAGTTGAAGACTTCCTGGAGTCGATGTTCGTACTTAGTTACGCGGCTATCCGCGCTGCTGGTGGGGCCTGCGAGGCGTTTTTCCTGGAGGGTGCTCAGGGCTTGATGGACTGCCTGTTCGTCCAGGTTCATGATGGGATCGCGATTGTTTTTCTGATTGCAGGCATGGACCAGGGCATTCAGCGAAAGAGGATAATAATCGGGCGTAGTGACGTCTTTCTCCACGAGTGAACCGAGCACTCGGGTTTCAACGTCGTTGAGGATTATGTCCATCGGATGATCCGCTCGAGGCTGCTTGAGTCTTAAAGATTGTACAGAAGCTCTGCATTGCAGGTTGGGTGAGTCGAGCCTTGCTCGACCGGGAACACGGGGGCGGCTGTCCCCACACAAGCTCCTGAATAGATTCCTTTAATGTGGCTCATAAGCTTTTTTGATTGGCAGGTCGTGCTAGTCCGCGATACCCTACCAAGTTCCGATCATCCCCCGACATACATCTGAGTTTTGTTGCAGAACTTATTAAAAAGGAGATCCATGCCGAGCGAACTGCGAAATTTCCTGGCAATCCCGTACGACGAACTGGAAGAGATGAATTTGAATGCGAAAGAGCAGCGCAAGAATCGCGTTGCCATGCACAAGATCCAAGAGGAGCGCATCGAATACCTAACTGAGGAGAAACGGATTAAAGCCGTGACCGTGCTGTTCAGCGACCTGGAAGGCCGCTTGCACATGCTGGATTACGACAAGAAGTTTCTGATCAAGAGCTGGGACAATCTCACTTTTGATGGTTCGTCGATTCGCGGATTCACAGCGCAGCGGGAGAGCGATCTTCGTCTCGGCATTGACTGGAGTGCGTTTTACTGGGGGCCGGCGGATATCTTCGGGCCGGGCAAAGTACTGGTTTTCGGCGATGTGATCGATAAAGGTGGGACACCCTATAGTGCCGACATTCGCGGCATCCTCAAGACCTATGCTGAGGGCTTGTACAAGAAAAACGGCTACACGCTGAACGCCGCCAACGAAATCGAAGGCTTCCTGTTTCTGGGATCGGATGCAGAGCGGCGCTATCACGAAACCGGCAAGTTCGAGTATGTGAATACCGGCGGCTATTACCATTCGCTCCCGGGGGACGTGTTGCGCACCTTCATCGACACCACGGCGGAAGTACAGCGCGCGATGGGTTTCCAGAACGAAAAAGATCACCCTGAAGTGGCACCCTCGCAGTTCGAGATCAACTACGGCTACGGGGAAGTCGTGGCAGCGGCCGACCAGATTCAAATCTACAAACTGATCTGCCGCCAGGTGGCCACGAAGATGGGCTGCACTGCATCGTTCCTGCCCAAACCGGTGGTGGGTGTGAACGGCAGCGGAATGCACACCAATGTCTCGATCAGCAAAGGCGGGAAGAACCTGTTCTGGGATGCCAAGGGCGAGGAGAAGCTCAGCAAAATGGGGTGGGAGTTCATTGATCGTATCCTCACCCACGGCAATGATCTTTGCCTGCTGCTCAACGCCAGCGTCAATGCTTACCGCCGTCTGGACCCGCACTTTGAGGCGCCGAACCAGATCAAGGCTTCGCCGACAGATCGGGGATCGATGATACGTATTCCCATCGGCAACGAAAAGAGCATGCGCGTTGAAGTGCGCTCGGTCGCGCCAGACGCGAATCCTTACCTGGTCATGCATTCGATTTTCAAGACGGGCCTTGACGGCGACACCTCGAAGATAAAGAACCTGCGCCAGGCGCAGCGCTACTTGCCGGATAACATCTACGACGCGCTGGAGAATTTTCGCAAGGCGAATTGGACTACGAAACTGCTGGGCGAGGATGTGAAGGCGCGCTATGCGGATTTGAAACAGGCTTCAGCGGATCGCTGTCCGCGACTGTTGGGAACATTCGTAAAGGCTCCGGAAGTGCAGTATCACCACGATGTGTATAACCAGTTTTTGTGGAATTTGTTCTAGGGCGCGGCCAAGGCAATTTGACATCTCGACGCGCTCTGCGGATCCTCTCCGCGATCTCTTACTTAAGCTGCTGCAGTTTGCCCGGTAAGATCAATTCTTGCGGGGAACTGCTGCGGAGTACGCGGAGCTTGTTCGTCCTAGTACTTCCGTGCTTCATCACCCATTGATAGCCGAAAGAACCGCCTGTCATAATCAACGATTGATGGAGCGTGTTTTCTGGCAACAACCTCATTGAGGGCGAACTTAGAAGATCGCTGGCTACCAGCGTCGATTCTCGCCTTGCGCGATTACAGCCTGAACAAGTTCTTGCATGACCTGATCGCGGGAGTGACAGTCGGACTGGTCGCGCTGCCGCTGGCTATGGCGTTTGCCATCGCATCGGGGCTGACACCGCAGGCGGGAATCTATTGTGCGGTGGTAACTGGGTTTCTGATTTCGGCATTGGGCGGTTCAAGGACGCAGATCGGCGGCCCGACCGGCGCCTTTGTCGTGGTCATCGCTGGAATTATCGCGGTACACGGCGTGGACGGTCTGTTCATGTGCACGATGATGGCTGGCGTCGTGCTCATCATTCTTGGGGTTACGGGCATGGGCACGGCGGTGAAGTTTATTCCGCGGCCTATTGTCATCGGTTTCACCAATGGAATCGCGGTTCTGATTGCGAGTACTCAGATCAAGGATTTCTTTGGATTAACCATCAGCAAAGTTCCGGGAGTTTTCTGGCTGCGCATGGAAAGCATCGCAGCTAATTTTCATACTTTGTCGTACGCGGCGACGGTTCTTGGTGCAGTGACACTGGCGACGCTGTTGCTATGCCGCGCGGTTTCGAACCGCATCCCCGGTCCTATCGTGGCCATGGTCGCAGGTACGATTGCGGTCGCCGCGCTCAAACTGCCAGTCGAAACTATTGGAACACGTTTTGGCGGGATTCCCAGTGGCCTACCTCATTTCGCGATTCCGCACTTCCGAGCCGATCTCATTCACGGGTTGCTGGGCCCGGCGCTCACAGTCGCGATGCTGGGCGCGATTGAGTCTTTGATGTCGGCGGTAGTGGCAGACCGCATGAGCAACGACCATCACAATCCGAACGTCGAGTTGGTGGCGCAAGGCATGGCCAATATTGTTTCACCCATGTTTGGCGGGTTGCCCGCAACTGGCGCGATTGCGCGCACCGCGACCAATATCCGCGCCGGCGCTCAAACGCCGGTCGCCGGAATGATTCACGCGTTGACTCTTGTCTGCGTATTGCTCTTTGCGGCACCTTTGACCAGTTTTATTCCGATGGCGTCGCTGGCGGCGATTCTGTTAGTGGTCGCTTACAACATGGGTGAGTGGCGGGAGATTCCACAACTACTGAAGCTGACCAAAACCGACATCAGCATCTGGCTGGTCACGTTCGCACTCACCGTGTTTGCGGACCTTACGGTGGCAGTCGAGGCGGGAATGATTCTGGCGGCATTGTTGTTTATTGGCCGCGTAGCGAAGACTACGACTGTGTCGCAGGTCACGGACGACTACGTCGAAGATGGACGAGTGCACATCCTGCAGGACAAGGACATCCCGTACTATGCGACCATTTTTCGCATTCACGGGCCGTTCCTGTTCGGGGCGACGGATAAAGTCTCGGTGATCCTGGAGAGAGTCCATGAGTTGCCGCCGGTTGTGATTCTGCGCCTGCGCAACATGACTGCGATTGATGCGACCGGGTTATTCGCTTTGGAGGAAGTAGCGCGAGAACTGCATGCGTCGAAGAGAACTTTAATCCTTTGTGGCGCCCGCGAGCAGCCGGCTCAACTCATTCGGCAGGCGGAGTTTGAGGACGTGATCGGGCGTAAAAACATTTGCGACAACGTGCAGGCGGCACTACGGCGGGCGGAAGACGTTTTCGAGGGGATGGAAAACAAGGCCGTAGCGGGCGTCAAGTGAGATCGGTCCTCCCCCGAAGTCCGAACTCGTTGGTTCGACGCCCGCCACAGCCCTTTGCCAGATCTTCGGCTATTTATTGGTTGCGCCTGCCGGCGGTGCCGGTGCCGACGTTATTCCCAAGTAGCTATTCACCGCTTGAGTCGATAGGGCTGTTTTGATAACGATCTCTTCGACCGCCTGTCCCTGGGACCTCATAAGCCGGACTTGCGCACCTTGCGAAAGTTTTACAGTGTCGCCGCCGCTCGCCTCAATTTTGGCTGGTTGCCCGGTGGGCGCGGTCGTGGTCTGCGGTTGCACAGGTGCTGCTTGTGCCGCTCCACCAAAGTCGAAAGCGTTTCCCCCAGAAATCGGACTTACCATAATTTTTCCTCCTTCAACCTACCGTTATCAGTGAGTATCGGCGGTACTGACAATAACTTTAGGGCACATCGAATCTACGCTGACGAAGCCGTCGATTCGACTGCTTCTTAAACAACTTGGAGTGATTCCATCCCAATGGAGTTTCGCTTCCGCAGGGCTCTATTTCTTGGTGTGGGCGAGCGACGCGAGTCTGGCCTTGGTAGCTCTGAGATAGTCGTCGGAGGCAATCAGGATTTGCAATCCGCGAACCCCGGCAGAGATCGAAATCGTGTCGAAAAGTTCGATGGTCTCGTCCACATAGACCGGATAATCCTTCTTAGCTGCCAAAGCAGTGACTCCTCCGCGAATATAGCCAGTTAGACCCTGCAATTCCTTTATCGAAACCAATTGAATCTTGCGGTCCCCGGATGCTATGGCCAGCGCTTTGAGGTCGAGTTCGGCATTGCCGGGAATCACGGCCATGCAGATTCCGTTGCGATCACCGCGCGCCACCAGGGTCTTGAAAACCTGCTCGGGAGGCAATCCGATCTTGACTGCGACGGATTCGGCGGCAAGGTCTTCGGGGTCGACTTCATATTCCCGCAATTCGTAGGGGATGGCAAGCTGATCGAGCAGGCGCGCCGCATTGGTCTTGTGGGCCACGCTTTAAGTTTATGACCCTGCTCGCCAGGTTGCTAGGTTGGGCATGGCCGCTTTATAGTCTGTTTGCAGTCGGGAGGATCGACTTATGCTCCGCATGCTCTTGCACTGGTTCGTCAGCGCCCTGGCGGTTTGGATCACCTCGCGTGTGGTGCCGGGATTCTATGTCGATGGTGCGGCGGCCGCGCTCATTGCAGCCATCGTGATCGGACTGGTCAATGCCACGCTGGGCCTCTTCTTAAAGATCATCACCTTCCCGCTCACGATCCTCACGCTGGGATTGTTCTGGTTCGTGATCAATGCCATCATGCTGGAACTGGCCTCGGCGTTTGTACCGGGCTTTCATATACGAACTTTCGGGGCGGCGTTCGTGGGTGGAATCGTGCTGACGCTAGTGAACATGCTCCTGAAGTGGCTGGTGATGCCGTCGCCGCATGGATGAAGCGCAACTCACTGTCTACCCTTCGGTGCCTTGCGCGGCTTCATGGACTTCCAATCGTCTTCCGTCAGTAATCTGCCTAATGCGCTAAACTCGCCTGCGCCTTGTAGTTGTTCGCCGCCATCCATCACAACGACCTCGCCGTTGATGTAGCCGGAACCATCGCTCACCAGGAATGCGGCGAGATTCGCTAACTCTTCTGTGGTGCCGAAGCGGCGCAGCGGATTTCGATCGCGTGCGAATTGTTCAAGCTCGGGCCGCGGAAGCAAGCGGGAGAATGCGCCCTCGGTGGGAATCGGACCGGGAGCGACCGCGTTCATGCGGATGCCTCGGTTTCCCCATTCCACGGCTAGACTCCGAGTGAGAGCGACCACTCCAGCCTTGGCCATTGCCGAAGGCACAACATACGCGGAACCTGTCGACGAGTAGGTCGCAGCAATGTTCAAGACGACGCCGGGATGCAAGGCTTGCAACCAACGGCGTCCGCAAGCCATGGTTGCGTTAATCGTGCCCATCAGCACGATTCCGAGAACGGCTTCAAATGCGCCTGGGGAAAGTTCTTCGGTGCGGGCCAGAAAGTTTCCGGCTGCATTGTTGACCAGGATGTCGAGCGGGCCATCTTTCCAGATGGACTCGATCATTTGTTCCACGCGGAGCAGATCGCGAATGTCGCAAGGGAGAGATCGAATCTTGCCTGGAGCCACGCGGCTGAGTTCAGTTTCTGTTTCGGATAGAACATGCTGGCGGCGTCCGCAGATGTAAACCGTGGCGCCCAGCTCCAGAAAACGGTGGGCCATGCCTTTGCCCAAGCCGGTGCCGCCGCCGGTGATAAGAATCCGTTTCTGGCGCAGCAGGTCAGGCTGAAACATGCGACTTCTCCGTTTTAGCTCAGGCCAGCGATTCTAATCCAGAAGGGCCCAGTATCCGCATCAGTTGGCGGGAGAGGTCTTGTTTTTCTTACTCAGCTTGCGGCGTATGTCGGGCCAGAACTCTTTTACCACGTAAGTGAGGGTGTCATAACCAACCTGCGTTCCCCAAACGCTCGCCGTGTTGGACAAAGTGCGATCTGCACTGGGGTGGTAGCTGTAGGTGGAAATAGCGGCCGACGCTGCGCTGCCGAAAATCTCAGAGAAATTAAATTGCTGGTGCCCGGAATCGGTGCGCGTGACGAAGATGCGGCTGATCGCGTAGCCCGTGCGATGTACAAATCCGCCATTGCTCTGCTGAAAAAAACGGGGGTCCTGGTGGAGCACGGACGGGAGAATCGCTCCAGTCAGAAAGTTCTCGATGGTGCCATCGGCGAAGGCTGCACCGAAACGCTTTCCATAGCCCTGCGCGCCCTGCCCGTAGCCTGGTTCGCTGTTTTCAGCCTGGCTGATACCAGCTAGAGCGGCGTACCAGGGAATCAGGATGTAGTCAAAAGAGCCGCGAGTCACGACCTTGAATTTTTGCCCGGCAGTGAGCGGAGGAACCTGTCCAGCATTCTCCAGAGTCAGAAAGTTCGGTAGGGCATAGAAAAGGCGGTCCTTCGAGGTGCCTTGATTGGCATCGGAGGCCTTCTTGTCTTGAGCGTCTTTGGTCGGGTCGGCTGGTTGCGCCGGTGAGGTCTGGGCAGGCTGTGAAGCGGATGGATTGGAAGACGGCGTTTGCTGGGCAACGGAGACGAGCAAAAGCAAGTTCAAAAGAGTAAGGGAAAAAAGAGAGCGGAACAGAAAAGTCTTCAAAAGAATACGTCTCCTATAGTTCAGACTTCGGCACAGTCGAGCCTGAAATTCCATTCGGCCAAACGATGGCTCCAGGTCTTGCTTCGCAATCGGATAAAACGGATAGGCTTTAGAGTAACAAAGGACTATCAAGAACGGAAAAAACGCGTGTGAAGGCCGTCAGGAAATCCGTTCGGAATATGGGCTTATCCACATAAAAGGGTAAACCCACGAGAGCGGAATCCACTCGTGTTTTACATTACTTTACAGAAAAGAATTGGTCGGGACGGGCAGATTTGAACTGCCGACCCCTCGCACCCCAAGCGAGTGCTCTACCAGGCTGAGCCACGTCCCGACGAGTAGGAAATCCGCTGCTTTCAAGCCAGCCGCAGCGGATGAGGTTGACTCCAGAATTTTACACTACCCGGGAGCATTTTCGTTTGGTTGACAAATTTTATCCACCAACAATGCTCCGGAGCTGCGCTCCGCTAGACGGGCGTCCGCCCGTCCTCCAGTTGAGTTACGGTCTCCGTTTTCGCTTCGCGGGCCGTTGCGGTTTTTCCTCGAATACGGCGAACTGAATTTTCTTTTCGACCGGGTCGATGCGATCGACTAGCACGCGAATCTTTTGTCCCAGGCCATAAATCTTGCGATTGCGCTGGCCGATGATTTCGCGTGTGTTCTCGTGAAAGGTATAGCGGTCGTCGATTAGCGAATCCAGCGGGACCAGGCCTTCGATAAACAGGTCGGTGAGTTCGACGAAGAATCCGAACTTGGTGACGCTGATGATCAATCCGTCGAAGTCTTCGCCGACCCGGTCCTGCATGAATTTGACCTTCTTCCACTCCATGAGATCGCGTTCGGCTTCGTCGGCGCGACGTTCTGCTCGGCTCGATTCCTCGGCGATCTCCCGAAGCTCTTCCAAGGAGATTGGACCTCCGAGTGGTTCAAGCGCGTCGCGATGCGCGGCATGGTCACGGCGCTTCGACCACGGGGAAGGTGCGTCCGTTGCCTCGTGTTTCGCTTGCGTAGACGCCCGAGTCACGTGATTGCTCGCGCCGTCTCGCAATACTTCTTTGAGAATGCGGTGGACGATCAGGTCGGGGTAGCGGCGGATGGGCGAGGTGAAGTGCGTGTAGGTTGGCGCCGCCAATGCGAAGTGTCCCAGGTTCTCTTCTGAATAGCGGGCTTGTTTCAACGAACGCAGCATCAGGTAAGAAAGAATTCGCTCTTCCGGCTTGCCTGCGATTTTCTCGGTCAACTTCTGGTACATGCGGGGCGTGATGTGAACCTCTTTGGGGATTTCGATTTCCCATGGGCGTTTGCCGGTGCCGTGGTTGGCGCGACGCTCAGACTTGAACTGCACCCGCTGAATGGGTAGAGCACCCACGCCTAGCGAATATCCAAAGGCTGCTGCGATAACTTCGAAGTCGTAAACCCGCTTGGCATCGGGCTTCTCGTGAATGCGATAAAGCGAAGCCACGCGCTTGTTCTCAAGATATCCGGCTACGCATTCGTTTGCCGAAAGCATGAACTCTTCGATCAGGCGATGCGCGATGTTGCGCTCGGAGCGTGTAATGCCTTTCATTAATCCGAATTCGTCGAATTCGATTACCGGCTCCGGCAAATCGAAGTCGATGGATCCGCGCCGCTCTCGCTTGCGTTTCAGAATCAAGGCGAGGTCGCGCATCATCTCGAAAGTGCTAATCAGATCTGCATAACGTTTTCGCGTAACGGCATCGCCTTCGAGTACCGCGTTAACATCGGTATAGGTCATGCGTTCGGAAGAACGAATGATGCCTTCGCACAATTCATACCCAAGGATTTCGCCACGATGGTCAATTTGCATGAGGCAGGAGAGCACGAGCCGGTCGACATGAGGGCGCAAGCTGCAGATGTCGGTCGAAAGCTCAAGCGGCAGCATAGGCACGGCGCGATCGGGGAAATAAACGCTGGTGCCGCGCAGCCGCGCTTCCTGATCGAGCGCCGAATCGGGCGTGACGTAGTGGGCCACGTCGGCAATATGTACCTGGAGTTCGTAGTTCCCGCCCTCAATTTGACAAACAGTGACGGCATCGTCGAAGTCGCGGGCGGTTTCGCCGTCGATGGTGACGATCGGGAGATCGCGGAAATCACGCCGCTTCTGGACCTCAGGCTCTGGAATGATGGGCTCAATACTTTGTGCGCGGGCGAGAACCTCCGCTGGGAAACGGTGCGGCAGGTGAAACTTTCGGATAACAATTTCGACGTCGACGCCGAAATCGTCATCGTAGCCAAGAATCTCAACTACTCTTCCCCGCGGATTCTGCGTGGCTGACGGCCAGTCGGTGATTTCAACATCCACCACCACCCCTTCGAGATCGTCCCATCGGGCGCGGCGGGCAGCTTCGTTGCCGAGAACGCGATCGACGGATTTCGCTTTCTTTGAAACCGTATCGCCTCCCCGGGTCGGGTGGGACGAGTTCGCGACAGCCCTCGAGACGGCGGCGCCACTTCGTTCTTCTGGATATTCCATCCCTGGCGGAATTACGATTTCCTGAGAAATCTTCTGGTCGGTCGGCGTCACGTAGTTACCGCGATTGCCATGATGCAAGATTCCCACGACCGTGCTGTGAGCACGCACGACGGGGCGAACAATGCGGCCCTCGGCACGACCGTCGGGGCGGATCGCGCCAACCTCTACCAGCACGCGGTCCCCATGCATTGCCGAACCGACAGCGGGTGGGGGAATGAAAATATCTCCGGAGAGTTGAGCCTTCAGGCGTGGGTCGAGGGTAGCAGCATCGGGAGTGACAAACCCGTAGCCGTCGCGATGCATGCTCAGCCTTCCGACCAAAGCATTTTTGCTCGCGGAAGCCTTTGGAATTGCGTAACGGTCCGAGTCGACCTCAACCAGTTGACCGCTGCTCACAAGACTCTGCAGGCGATTGGAGAGTTCGTGGCGTGCGTCGCCGTGAAGCCCCAGTTCGCGCACCAGTTGCTTGAAGCCAGCCATGCTCTTAGGCTGGCGTTCGATCTTCCTGAGGATGACGGAATCGGAGAGTCTGTCCAAGATCGTGGATGGTTTGCGGCTCAAACCATAATACTCCGGTGTGGTTGCCGCGATGGTTTTGCCAAGTATCGCCGGTCTATTACCCGAGACTGTATAGAAACCGGATATTACGCGGCAGGAATTACATTGGGTTCGTTTCCTCGCCCGTGCATAAGTAGGTTACGAAAGGGTCTAAAAGTGCAGAAAGCACAGAATTTCCACAAGACTTGGGCTGGAAGCGGGAGTAGAATTTGTTTGGTCACCAAAGTGCGGGCTTGACCGTTCAACCTACTTGTGAGGAAAGGAATTTTTCGACATGTGGAAACCCACTAATCAGCCTTCTACGACACCTTCGCGGCCAGGTGAGCCAGAGCGTCCCGCCATGCCAAGTCCGGTGTCGTCTGCGCCGAGCGAACCCGCCAGCGCACCTCGTCCGGCAGTTGCGGCCAGCACAGCGGACCAGGCGACGATCGGGAAATCGCTGGTGATCAAGGGCGAAGTAACCGGTTCGGAGTCGCTTTATATTGACGGTCGCGTGGAGGGTTCCATCAACCTCGCCGGCAACCGGGTCACGGTAGGCCGCAACGGCGTGGTGGCCGCGAACATCAATGCGCGTGAGATCGTGGTCCTAGGGAAAGTACGCGGCAATCTGACGGCGAGTGATCGGGTGGACATCCGCAGCGACGGTTCGCTTACCGGTGACGTGGTCGCGGCCCGCATCTCGATTGAAGATGGCGCGTTCTTCAAGGGCGGCATCGATATTCGCAAGGGCGGCCAGAAACCGAATGGCGAAGAAGTGAAAGCGCCGGCAGCGGTTGAAGCGGTCGCAGCCCGAGCCTAGTTAGGCCTTACCTTCAGGTCTCGATCACCTAGAGTAGTGGTTGGGACCTGAGAGCTTGTCTACGGCACAATTCCCTTGGTCAACTCTTCGGCTTGTCTTTCCGCCACGCGGGGGAGGACTGGCCCTTTGCGTCGGCGCAGATCGTCCGGCAACTGAGACCGTGTCAGCCACAATCCCGCCGCAACCGCCCCTGCCCAAGTGATGCCGATCAGAGCAAGCGCTTCGATATCGGCAACGCGGCTGCCATTAACCATGATTGCGCGCGCCACACGGTAACTCAAGAATCCCGCTGCGGCTGCAGTGAGGGTGGCCTTTCCCAACTCTCCCCATTGCAATTCGTCCCACCGAACCAGCTTGCGAAAGTGCAACAGAATCGCCATGGCCAGGCAGTTGGCTGCGATGCCGAGATCGGAAGCAAGAGCAAGTCCGACAGATGAGAAGGCGTGGTAGAGCGCGCGGTACATGGGCAGCGATGCGATCGTAATCAGGCTGCTGGCGACCATTGGTGTGAGTGTGTTTCCGGCCGCGTAGAAAGCACGCGCATAAAGTCCCTGTGCCGACCAGAACACCAGGGACACGGAAAACCAGAAGAAGTAAGCTGCCGTGGCCTGGGAGTCAGAGAAAACGAAGTGTCCGTGGGGCAGCCGGTATACCAAATCGATCAAAGGGAGCGCCGCTGCCATCATCAAACTCGTCGCGAGAAGTGCCGCGGCGGCGGTCCGGTAGACCGACCCATTTACCGTGTCGGCAAACTCCTGCATACGTTTTTCGCCAAACAGGCGGGCAAAGAATGGCAGCGAGGCTTGGCCAACGGCTTGTCCCAGGATCGCGATCGGCACAGCGAGCAGACGCTTGGCATAGTTAATGTGACTGATTGCTCCGGCTGCATCGGATGCGAAGTACCGCAGAATCCAGTCGTCGGCGCTGACCAGCGAGACTCCGATCATCAAAGGAATCGACATTCGGACCCATTCACGAAAGGCTGAATTGCGCACGTCGAACGAAACGCGGTAACCGGCACCTACGCGTGCGGCTCCGATTGCGTTGATGAGGAATGGTCCGACGAAAGTACCTGCGAGCGCCCCGTATGCCAGCGATGCGATTCCGAACGAATGGGAAAGCGTGATGCCGCCCAGAATGATGAACCCGTTGTAAATTAATGGCCCCAAGGCCGGGAAAAGAAAAAGCCGGCGCGAAGACAAAACTGCGGAAACAACGCCACCAACGTAGAACAAGATTTGGGCGGGCAGCAGAATGCGGGTCAGATGCACGCAAAGATCAATCTGTTCCGGCTTGAAGTTGTGGAACATGAGCCGCGTAATTTGCGGCGCGAAGATTTCCGCCAGAATGACGCCGATTCCCAAAACCAGGGTCATGACTGTGATAATCACGGAGAAGGTTTTCTGGGCGTCGTCCTCTCTTTTTTCCGCCAAGAATCGCGTGTAGATGGAGACGAACGTGATGGAAATCGTGCCTCCCGCGACCAGGTACGCCAGGAAATCGGGAATTTGGAAGGCGGCAATGTAAGCATCCGTTGTTGGGCCCGCTCCGAATGCCCAGGCGGTGTAGGCCTCGCGAAGATAGCCGACAATCCGCGAGAGGATCATCGCCGTCATCAACAACACTGTGGCGGAAAAAGCAGTGTGCTGGTGAGACGGCTGAAAAAGGCGCAGCCAGCGTGCGGAGACGCTCATCGGGCTGCGGGGACCATTTGCCGGAGTTGCCATTCAAGGCCGATTCTACACGGCCACTGCTCATCGTTTAGATAGGGCCCGTGGTTCACTCGTGATGTTCACTCGAGTATTCCCTAGCTCAACGTTTTGACACCTATATGCAAGCCGCCGGATAATCCGAGACGTGTCGGAATCGCCTGTGATTGATTCGTCTTCCTATTCCGCCGTTCTCCGGCGTTCGTTCCGTAGGACTTTTCCTCCAGCCACGCGCGGTGAAGGTGTCTATCTCTGGGATGCGCGCGATAAGCGATATCTTGATTTCTCCGGATCTGCGGCCGTAAATTTCATCGGGCATGGAGTGGTCGAGATCGCGGCGGCGATGGCGGCTCAGGCAACACAACTGGAGTTTGTTCACAGCAGCCAATTCACGACTCCGGTGGCGGAAGAGTATGCGCTGGAGTTGCTCGATTTTGCGGGCAAGAATTTTCAGGGCGGCTGTGTTTACTTTACCTGCGGAGGCTCGGAGTCAGTCGAGACCGCGCTGAAGCTTGCGCGTCAGTATCAGGTGGAGATCGGTCAGACAGGTCGCTATCAAGTGGTCAGCCGCGGCCAAAGCTATCACGGGTCAACGCTGGGTGCATCGTCAGTCTCGGGAAATAAACGACGGCGCGAGATGTATCGTCCGATGGTGCGGGAGTTCGCTCACGTCGGATTTCCGTATTGCTACCGCTGTGCATTTGATTGCACGGATAGCTGCCGCGCTTGCGGGCAGGAGTATGCCGCAGAATTGGAGCAGGCGATCGAGTCCGCGAAGGGCGAGGTTGCAGCTTTTATTGTCGAACCAGTCAGCGGAGCAACCCTGGGTGCAGTCGTACCGCCGCCCGGCTATCTCCAGAAAGTTGCGGAGATCTGCCGCCGCCACGGCGTTCTGCTAATCGCCGACGAAGTGATGACTGGTGTGGGCCGCACCGGGCAGAATTTTGCGGTTGACCATTGGGACGTCGCTCCCGACCTTCTCGTCACCGCCAAGGGGTTATCGAGTGGCTACGCCCCGCTGGGCGCGGTGCTGGTTTCGAAAAGAGTAGCAAGCGCGATCGCCGACGGATCCGGAGCTTTTCTGCACGGGTTCACCTACAACTCGCATCCGATCTCGCTGGCCGCAGGCAGGGCTGTGCTGAGATTTCTGCAGGAGCGAAAGCTGGTGCAGGCTGCGGATTCCATTCGGCAAGGCTCGACAGCCGCGACCCTTCGCCAAGCTCTCGAGGGGTTGCGCGATGTGAAGCCAGTTGGCGATGTGCGCGGGATTGGATTACTGTGGGCAGTTGAGTTCGTGGCTGATAAAGCCACAAAGCAGCCGTTCGCGTCGGATGTGAATTTCGCCGCGCGCGTAGCGCAAGCGGGGGTGAATCGAGGACTGCTGGTCTATCCCATGCAAGGTTGCGTGGACGGAGTCTCGGGCGACCATGTGCTGATCGCGCCGCCCGCGGTCATCACTAACGACCAAATTGATTGGGCTGTGAAGCAGTTGAGGGAAGCGATTGACGAAGCTGATGCAGCGTGAGCTCCCTTGAGGTTTGGAAATAAGACGTGCCTTAGGAGGCGACTCTTTGCGACGCGTCTTCTGGCAATCCAACCGCGAGCAAAGCTCTGTGCGCCGCATCGCTTCCTGATCGGACACAATCAGGCACTCCAATTCCGCGGTATCCATTGCCCGCAAGCGCCACCCCGTGAAGCGACTGTAGCAGGCTGTCGATCCGCTGCAACCGCTCCAAATGACCGACTCCGTACTGCGCCATTGAACGCCTCCAGCGGTAGACACGCGTGAAAAGCGGATCAGCGCTCAGGTTGATGATCTGGCCAAGCTCTTCACGAACCATGCGGACGATTTCTTCATCGGGAGCCTCAAGCACCTGCTCGTTGCGTGCCCCGCCAACGAAGCAGCGAAGCAGGGCGCGATCGTCTGGAGCGCGGTGTGGAAACTTGTTATGCGCGAACGTGGCCGCGAGCATGCGTTTGCCTTCGCTGCGAGGCACAAGAAAACCAAAGCCCGGCGGCAGCGATGCGCGCACAGCGCGGTCGTAGCCAAGATTCACTGTGACGGACGAGGTGTACTGGATGCCGCGGAGCTCGGCGGCGAGACCATCATTGGTCGTGCTTAGCAGTTCCGCCGCCGAATACGCAGGTATGGCCATAATTACTGCGTCGAATTCATCGGAAGCGTAGCCGGCGGAAATCACCCATCCTCCATTCTCCCCCTCAACCCGCTGCACCGGGGTATTGGCGTTGAGCGCGGATGCAGGGAGACGAGACACTATCGCATCCACCAACTGTTGCATCCCATCTTTCAGCGATGTAAACAACGACCTTGCCGAAACCTTCGAAGTATGCCCCATCTTTTTACGAGCCGCAAGCATGGCTCGCCCCAGGCTGCCGTATGTAGCTTCCATCTCGGCAAAACGCGGCAGAACGGCGCGCACGCTGAGTTGTGCAGCCTCGCCGCCATACACTCCGGAAAGCAGCGGATCAGCGAGACGGTCCACCATTTCAGGACCGTAATGTCGCTCGACAAAGGACGCGACAGTCTCATCCGCATTGGCCTTTCGCGGAGGATGGAACCATTCGCGAGCCATCTGCAGTTTGGTGCGCGTAGAAAATAACGGCGACAACATAGTTGGCGTGATCTTGGTGGGCACCATGAACATCAGGCCGTCGGGGATCACTACCAATTTCCCCTTTGCCAAAATGTAAGTTATACGGTCGGCATCGTTCGACGCAATGAGTTGATCACCCAGTCCAACCTCGCGGCTGAGGTCGCTCGCCCAGGGTTTTTCGGTGAGAAACGAATCAGGCCCGGCCTCGACCAGGCAGCCGTCCACGCGTTCTGTAACCAGCACTCCCCCGAGACGCGGGCTGGACTCAAACAAAGCGTATTCCAGCGAAGCCCCCGCCTGGCGCCGTTTTTCGAGCGCGAAGGCAGCCGACAATCCTGAGATTCCGCCACCGATGATGGCTATGCGCTTCATTTGCTGGCGAGAAGTGCTGGCAAGAACCGTGATCTAACGACATCGGCCAAGGCTGCAGCCAGCAACGGCGAATCATTCAACGACTCCGCGCGCCACAGGCGCATGCTTTGGTTGTCCGCGAATTCCTTGAACGCAATGTCGATGTCGTAGAGCACTTCCACATGGTCACAGAGAAATCCTATGGGTTGCAGAAATACACCGCGATGTCCTTTTTCTTTCAGGCCGAGAATCGTATCCTCAACTCGCGGACCCAACCATGCTCCACCGGACATGCCCTGGCTTTGAAATGCAAAGGTCCAACTTTCAGGCGCGAGGGCGGCCTCGCGCGCCACGAGTAACGCGGTTTCTTTTGCCTGGCTCTCATAGGGATCGCCGTCCGCGATAGTGCGTTCGGGGACGCTGTGCGCGGTAAAAATGATTGGAATTGTTTGCGTCTTCGCCTCGCGATGGGCGCGGTCCAATCCTGCACGCAGCCTTTCGGCAAAGGCTCTTATCAATGATGGTTGATCATGCCAGGACTCGACGAAATCGACGGTAAAGGGAGTTCCAGTGTCGGCGAGAGCGGAGCGATAAAGACCGACGCTGGTCCGTGAATTCTGCGGCGCCAGACAGATCGCGACTGCGTACTCGATGCCATCCGTGACCATATTCTTTACCGCATCGGCGATGAAGGGGTTCCAGTTGCGCATGCCAACATACACCGGCATGCCGATTTCACGTGTCAGACAGTCCGCTTGCTTCAACGTCAGTTCGGTGAGCGGGGAGCGGCCAATCAGGCCGTAACGATGCTTCACTTCATCCACGACCGGTTGCGGGAGCGGCCGCCCACCGGTTACGCGCAGCAGAAAGTCTGGCACTTGATCGACGGAGTCGGGGCTACCGTGGGCCAGCAGCAGGACAGCAGTTTTCTTTGAATTGGCCAATCGCTACTCCAGTGCAGGAACGTTTCTTGCAGAGTGTTCCTGCACAAATTGGGCCAGCGCTTTCACATTCTCAACTGGCGTTTCCGGCAAAATGCCATGACCCAGATTGAAGATGTGTCCGGGACGTCCGGCTGCGCGACGCAGAATGTCTTCGGCTCGCGACTTCAGTTCCCTCCAGTTCGCAAAAAGCAAAACCGGATCGAGATTTCCTTGCACAGCACATTCGAAATCGAGGTTGCGCCAGCCGTCATCGAGTGGAATGCGCCAATCAAGCCCAATCACTTCGGCGCCAGTTTCGCGCATTGAAGGCAGAAGAGTAGAGCTGTCGGTTCCGAAATAAATTATGGGTACGCCGGTTCTTTGCAGCGCCTTCACCAGCTCGGTCGTGCGCGGGAGCACGTAACGCCGATAGTCTTCCACGCTGAGGCAGCCGGCCCAACTATCGAAAATCTGGATAACGTCGGCGCCAGCGTTGACTTGCTCAGCTGCATATTCCGAAACCACGGCGACCAGCTTCCGCATCAATTCATCCCACATCGAGGGCGAGGAATACATCATTTTCTTGGCATAAACATAATTGCGCGAACCGCCGCCTTCAATCATGTAACTGGCAAGGGTGAACGGTGCGCCACAAAAGCCAATGACCGGCAGACGCTCTCCAAAATGCTTGCAGACGAGGCGCACCGCGTCGGAGACGTACCCCAGATCGGCAGCGCGGTCGGTGCGTAGGAGATTGATGTCTTCTTTTGTCCTTACCGGCTTTTCGATTACCGGACCTTCCCCAGCTGAAAAATGGAAAGGCAATCCCATAACTTCCAGAGGCAGCAGCAAATCGGCGAAGATAATCGCCGCATCCACCCTGAGGGCTTCAGCAGCGGTGATGGTCACGTCGGCCGCGACTTCGGGCTTTTTACAAATCTCGATCAGCGAATATTGTTTGCGGACGGCACGGTATTCCGGCATGTAACGACCAGCCTGCCGCATGAACCAGACGGGTGTGCGGTCCACGGGCTGCAGCTTGCAAGCCTTGACGAATCGGGATTTAGGCGCGGACATAGGACCTCCCAATGTAGCATTTTCGAGCCCTGCTCTGTCCCGCAGGCCCACCACGTTTCATTAGGAGCGTTCACTGTCCCGCGAAGGTGTCCAAACGCTGGACAACCTGCCCTTCCGATTAGGGCGCACCAAAAGAGATAACGTCTCTCCCCTGAGGAATCAGCCTATCATTCATAAGAAGAATCTGTGGAGGTGTGGACATGGCAGCGAATCAGGTGGTTCTCTACTTCGACAAACAGGAGGACGCTCTGCTTTTCACCCTGGCTGCCAGTTCGGTCATGTCGGCGGATGGGCCGGTCCACAGCAGTGACGCTGTGGTCAAGGTTGCAGAGGAAATTTGCAAGGCCAGTCGAATTACGACTGAGGGTGTTCTGAATAATAGCGAATTAGTGTGATCACGCTAGTCTGACCAGGGTTGCGGCGTGCGATCCCAGCGATGCTTTTTCAAGGTTTGAAGCAGCGCCGCGTCGAGCGGCCCGGCCTCACTCATCGCAATATTTTGCCGGACGTGATCCGGCTTTCTCATTCCCACAATCGTCGTGCTCACCGTTGGGTCCGATAAAATAAATCGCAATGCCGCGTCCGGCAGACTCATGTTCTTGGGAATCACCGGCTTCAGTTTCTCGACGCGCGCTAGCGTTTGCCTGAGGTTCTTGGGGCTGAAGTATTTCGACCGCCAGTCGTCGCTGGGAAACTTGGTTTCCGCCGTCATCTTGCCGCCGAGGCTGCCTTCGTCGAGCGGGACTCTGGCTATCACGCCAATGTTTAATTCCCGGCAGGCGGGAAACAGTTTATCTTCCGGAGCCTGATCGAAGATGTTGTAAATCACCTGCACGACGTCTACCAGTCCGGTCCGCATGGCTTTGATGCCGTTCTCCGGTTCCCAGCGATTAAGACTCAGTCCGAAGAAGCGGATCAGCCCGTCGCTCTTCAGCTTTTCGACGGTCTCGCGAAACTCTGCTTCGCCAGTCCAGCCATCGTCCCATACGTGAAATTGCAGAAGGTCAATCGAGTCGGTTCCGAGCTTCTCCCGAATCAGGTTGGCGTATTTGAAAACGTGCGCGGCTGGGAAGACGTCGTGGTACTTGTCTTTCGGAGAAGCCGGCCACTTGTCGTTCAACGGCGGGATCTTTGACGCGGCATACAATCGCTTGCCGCGATTGGCGGATAGAATCTTGCCCAGCAAGGCATCACTCTTACCCTCGCCGTAGGCCCATGCGGTGTCGAAGAAATTGCAGCCGAGATCGACCGCCAACTGCAGAGCATCGAGCGATTGCTGGTCGTCAGACCCGCTCCAGCCGCTCATTCCCCAAAGTCCATGCGCAATCTCACTGACTTCGAAACCGGTTCGGCCAAGCCTTCGATACTTCATGAACCCTCCGCTGGAGATAAAAAAATCTGGTTGCCGGCATTTGACATTGCCGCTCTCAGCTTTTTAACATATAAGTTCAGCCTTGAACTGTTCAAGCGTGGTACGGTTCGGGCATTGCAAACCCTAATTCCCTTGCAAGAAACCTCTTATGATTACAGTTAAAGAGCTTACCAAGAGATACGCTCGGAATACTGCTGTCGACCAAATCTCGTTCGAGGTTGGAAAAGGCCAGATTGTCGGTTTTCTCGGGCCAAATGGGGCTGGGAAAACGACAACCATGCGTATGCTTACGTGTTTTCTGTCGCCCACGTCAGGCAGCGCGACCGTCGCCGGCTTCGATGTGTTGGAGCAGCCGCTCGAGGTCAAGAAACGCATCGGCTATCTTCCCGAGACGCCACCGCTTTATCCCGAGATGGAAACTGGAGAATACCTGACTTTTGTCGGCAAGCTCAAAGGGCTTTCGGGTACGGATTTGCGCAAACGAGTTGATTACGTTTGTGACCGCTGCGCGGTTGCGGACGTAAAGAACAAGCTTCTGGGTAAACTTTCGAAAGGCTATCGTCAACGTGTGGGCCTGGCGCAGGCGATCGTTCACAATCCGGAGGTGCTGATTCTTGATGAACCGACGTCTGGTCTCGATCCGAAGCAGATCAACGAAACACGCGAACTGATCAAGAGCCTTGGTGGCGATCACACGATCATTCTCAGCACGCACATTCTGCCGGAAGTTGAACAGACTTGCGAGCAAGTGCTCATCATCAACAAAGGCAAGCTGGTAGCGACGGACTCGGTGCACAATCTGCAAAATCGCGCGCGCGGCGCAGAGTCTGTGCTGCTTGAGGTCAGCGGACGCAATGGCAACCTTGATTTCGCGGCCGTGCAACGGCGGCTTGAGCAGGTTGCTGGTGTGAGCCGGGTCGTGGCGAAGCAGAACCAGCAGAACCGCAGTAGCTTCGAGGTCGAAAGCGGGAAGGGGTTTATCCGTGGCGATCTGGCGCGGGCTGTGGTCGAGTCCGGTTGGGACTTAAACGAGCTTCGTCCGACTGCTATGAGCCTTGAAGAAATATTCCTGCAACTCACCGGCGGGGAAACAGCGGCAAAAGCGGAAGAAGTCGCAGTCAAGGGGGCACAGTAAAATGCGAAATATTTTGATCATCTGCCGCAAAGAGCTCCGCAGCTATTTCACGTCGCCGATTGCGTACCTGTTGCTGACCATGTTTGCTTTGATCTTCGGCTTTTTCTTCTGGAACTCATTGGGTGTTTTCGTCTTGATGGGCATGGAATCGCAGATGCGGGGTCAGATGATGCCAATGAATCTTAACGAAATCATCATAAGGCCACTGCTGTCGAATGTCGGCGTGATCGGGCTGTTCTTCATTCCGATGATTACGATGCGCCTGTTCGCGGAAGAAAAACGCAGCGGCACGATTGAACTGCTCGCGACTTCACCGATCCGTGACGTTGAAATCATCATTGGAAAATGGCTGGCGGCCCTCAGTCTTTACGCCTGCATGCTGCTGGTTGCGGCGGTGAATTTTGCGTTCCTTTTCAAGTACGGTAAGCCCGATTGGAAGCCGTTAGCGATTGGCTATCTGGGATTGCTGCTGCAAGCGGGAGCGCTGTTGGCCATCGGCACATTCATCTCGACTCTCACCAAGAATCAGATCATCGCGGGAGCCGCGACGTTCGGAGTGTGCCTTCTGTTGTGGGTTCTGGAGTGGGTGAGCGGATACGAAACCGCAACCTGGGCCCAAGTTCTCGCTTATATGTCGATCATTACGCACTTCGAGTCGTTCGCCAAAGGCGTGCTCGATTCGAAGGATGCCATTTTTTACGTGACGGTGATTTTCCTGGGACTGTTTTTCACGGCGCGTTCCATGGAATCTCTCCGCTGGAGGTCGTAGTGAATACACCATTGCTGAGAGCGAGACAGACGAAATATGCGGCATACGCGGTCGTCTACGTCCTTGTCGTCATAACCGCGGTTGTGATCGTGAACATCCTTGCCAATCGCTACACCAAGTCTTACGACGGAACGTCGAACAAGCGCTATAGCCTGTCCGAGCAGACCGCGAAGATCGTCAAGGGACTGAAAGAGAATGCGACCATCCTCTACTTTGATCAGGGGACGCGGTTTCAGCACGCCAAAGACCTGCTTGACGAATATGCGTCGCTTTCCCCGAAAGTCCACGTTGACTACATCGATCCCGACAAGAATCCGCAACAAGCTCGCGAGGAAGGTATAAAGAATTACGGAACGGCGCTCGTGCAAGTCGGCGACAGAAAAGAAGAAGCCAAAAGCATGACGGAAGAGGGTATCACTGGAGCGCTGATTCGTGTGCTGAAGAACAAGACGCGCACGGTGTGCTTCGTAGCCGGCAGCGGCGAACATCAGATCGACGACTCCGACCGGAACGGGTATTCCGATTTCAAGCAACTCGTTGGCAAAGACAACTATGAAGCGAAGTCCATCGACCTGCTGCAAAAGGCCGAAGTCCCGAGCGATTGCACTGCCCTGGTAATTGGCGGACCGACTCGCGACTATCAGCAGCCTGAAGTCGATGCCATCAAGAAATATGTCGAAGATGGCGGGCGGGCCCTGTTCATGCTGGATCCGCCGCTAAAGATCGGGCGCTCTGACATCGCGGAAAACGACGCCCTCACGAGCCTGCTGCAGACTTGGGGCGTAACCATGGATAAAAATCTGATCCTGGACCTCAACCCGATCGGCCAGTTGGCCGGACTCGGCCCGCAGGTGGCCCTTGTCACCAGTTACGATTCGCAACCCATTGTGAATGGCATGAAGGGCACAGCGACTGGCTTCCCGTTGTCGCGTTCGATCCAGATCAAAAACGGCGACAAGACCACGGTCCAAAAATTGTTCGATTCTTCGACCACGAGCCTGGCGACGACCAAGTTGAACTCTCCGGCTGTCGACCCGAATGACCCGAAGAACAAGAAAGGACCAATGACGATTGCTGCCGCTGGAACATACAACACCGGAAAGCAGGATTCGCAGGGCCGGTTCGTAATTGTAGGTAGTTCGTCGTGGGCAGCCAACTCGTTCATCAAATTCAATGGCAACAGCGATCTGGCTCTGAACACCATCGATTGGCTGGCGTCCGACGAAGATCTGATTTCGATCCGTCCCAAACAAGAAGAAGATCGCCGTATCACCATGACCAATGCTCAATTGAGTTTGGTTCGGCTCACCAGCCAGTTCCTGCTGCCCCTGGTTGTCGTCTTCGCGGGTGTGTCGGTGTGGTGGCGGAGGCGGTAGATGAAGCTAGGTGGTCTTATCGTCGCCGTCGTCGTCCTGGGCGGGCTCACTGGAACACTGTATTGGTCGAATCATCACAAGCCGGCGGAAAGCACCGAAGCTTCGGCCGATACGCCGCCGAAGATTCTCGCGGTTAAAGAAAAGGACATTTCCCGGTTCGACCTCAAGAAAAATGGCGCTGACCAGGTCGCGGGCGAGCGCACTAGTTCGGGCCAGTGGCGCATTACTTCTCCAGAATCCCTCGCCGCCGATCAGGGTGCAGTTTCCAGCCTGCTCGGTACTTTTTCATCTCTTAACTCGCAACGTCTGGTGGAAGAGAAGGCCGCCAATCTTGCTTCCTACGGCTTGGACGCGCCGAAGCTTGAATTTGATCTGTCTGAAAAAGACAACAAGACCCAGAAGCTCTTGCTCGGCGATGACACTCCCACGGGCAATGGAATCTACGCCAAGCTCGACAGCGATCCGCGCATCTTCATCATGCCCAGCTTCGACAAAACCAGCATCGACAAGACTGCGAACGATCTGCGGGACAAGCGCCTGCTAACGCTAGATCCCGACAAAATCAGCCAAGTCGATCTGGTCGCCAAGAAGCAGGAAATAGCGTTCGGCCGTAACAAGGACGAATGGCAAATTGTGAAGCCTCGACCGTTGCGAGCGGATGGCTCGCAAGTCGATGAACTGGTCCGCGCTCTCACCGATGCGAAGATGGAACTCAATGTATTGGATGATCCGAAGAAAACAGCTTCCGCATTCGACTCGGCGACTCCTGTCGCGACTGCGAAGCTGACGGCAGAGTCCGGAACGCAGGAACTACAAGTCCGAAAGAATAAAGACGATTACTATGCCAAGTCGAGCGCGGTCGATGGTACTTACAAAGTTGCAAGTACGCTTGGTCAGGCGCTCGACAAGAATCTGGACGACTTCCGTAACAAGAAGTTGTTCGACCTCGGCTCCGACGATCCCAACAAGATCGAAATTCGCGACGCCACAAAATCCTCTTTTTTGACGCGGAGCGGTGAAGATTGGTGGTCGGGCAGCGCAAAAAAGATGGACCCCGTCACCGTTCAGGACCTGATCGACAAGATCCGCTATCTTTCCGCCACCAAGTTTGTCGACACTGGACTCACCTTTGCACCCTCAATCGACCTCACCGTCACATCGAACGATGGCAAGCGGGTCGAGAAGATCAGAATGGCCAAGCTTGGCGACAACTACGTCGCGATGCGGGAAAACGATTCCACCCTATACCAGATCGATTCCAAAGCAATCGACGACCTCCAAAAATCAGCTGAAGATGTGAAGCCCGCCAGCCCGCACGCCAAGTAAACTTGGCGCCATAGCCGTCCTGTGCGGACAAGAGCTCTTCATTAGCTCCGTTTGGGGCCAACGTGTGCCCTTGCGTGATTTCTTTTGTGCCTACCCTGATGGTAGTCTTCTTGAACGATGAAAAATCTCACGCGTCGCCGATTTGGTAAGACCTTGGCCGGGACTGCCGCAGCCGCCTTTGCAAGTGCCTCGTTGCCGCGGATTGCATTGGCGCAAATGGCCACGCCGGAACCACTGCGATTTCCCTCCAACTTTATCTGGGGCTGTTCTACCGCGTCCTACCAGATTGAGGGCGCGGTGAATGAAGATGGGCGCAAGCCATCCGTGTGGGACACTTTTTCGCACACGCCGGGGAAAACTTTTCAGGGCGACACCGGCGATGTCGCCGACGACTCCTACCATCGTTACCGGGAAGACGTGCAGCTGCTTAAAAACCTGGGCGTACGCGGCTACCGCTTCTCCATCGCGTGGTCGCGCATCTTTCCCGACGGGACCGGCCAGCCGAACCAGAAAGGTCTAGCGTATTACCAGCGCGTGTTGGACGAACTGCTCAAGAACAATATTGCCCCGTACATCACGCTCTTTCACTGGGACCTGCCGCAGGCTTTGCCCGGTGGCTGGCAGTCGCGCGACACTTCCAAGGCGTTCGCTGATTATGCGGGCTATGTTTCGAAGCAGCTTTCGGATCGCGTTGGTCACTTTTTCACCATCAATGAATTCACCTGCTTTACTGATGAGGGTTACAAAACCGGAAAATTCGCTCCAGGCCTGAAGTTGCCAGATGCTCAAGTGAATCAGATTCGCCACAACGCTGTACTCGCGCACGGCATGGCGGTACAGGCGATTCGCGCCAACGCCAAGTCTGAAACCCAAATCGGCCTAGCCGAAAATGCTAAGGTCTACGTGCCGGTGATTGAGACGCACGAGCAGATCACTGCGGCGCGGGCCGCGACTCGCGAAGAAAATGCACCCTTCCTAGCGGTAGTTTTGGAAGGCAAATACACGGACGGATATCTGCAGCGCCAGGGCGCGAACGCTCCCAAGGTTGAACCCGGCGACATGAAAATCATTGGCAGCCCGCTCGACTTCGTCGGGCTCAACGTTTATGCGCCAGAATATGCGCGAGCAGACGCGTCACCGGCCGGTTACGTCGTGGAAAAGCGTCCGTCTTCGTTTCCCCGGATGGCCTCGGATTGGTTGTACATTGGCCCCGAAGTGATCTACTGGGCGGTCCGCAACGTCAGCGAAGTTTGGAAACCACGGGCGCTCTACATCACGGAGAACGGTTGCTCGTCGGATGACGTAATAACCGCTGAAGGCCGGATCGAAGACACCGACCGGGTAATGTATCTGCGCAATCATCTTACGCAGCTGCATCGCGCGGCGTCGGAAGGCTACCCGATCAAAGGGTATTTCCTCTGGAGCCTGCTTGATAACTTCGAGTGGGCTGACGGCTATAGCAAGCGCTTCGGCCTTCACTACGTCGATTACAAAACGCAGGTGCGTACTCCGAAGCTTAGTGCCGAGTGGTATCGCGATGTAATTTCACGCAATGCGGTCGAATGATGCGGTAATTGTGCGTCAATAATCCAAGAGTAGGCTGGTTGTCACACGCCGATTACGCCTCTGATTCCAGTTCCTCCTGTTTTCGTAAGAACCGATTAAAGTGAAACTGGGCTGATCGCTGACGCTGACAGAGCCTCTACCGCACGGTGACCGTTACCGTTGCCTGGGTGCGGCCGTACTGGTTGGTCGCATAGAGAGTGTAGGTGGTCGTCTGCGTCGGAGTGACGGTTGCGCTGCTGCCGCGTACCGCTCCGATTTGCGGTGAGATGATGCTGTAAGACGCGCCACTGGCTTGCCAGCTAAGCGTCACTTGCATTCCAGAACTCACACTAGAAGAACTCGCGGCAAAACTGGCGATGGTTGGAGCCGCTCCCTGCGGCACGTTTGAGGCTGTGTAGATTGGACTCATCTGAACCACTTCGAACGCGGACGCCGGCACTTGAGAAAGGTTGTGCAGGTCATCGTTATTCCAGCGGTTGTCCGGAGCGCCGCTCAGATACATGGGGCTGCCATTGTCGGCCATGATCATGCCATACGTCTTCAGCGCGGTCAGGATGACTTGAACATTCGTCGAGAATTGGGAGATGTCATAGCCGGCCTTGAGTCGCAGTTTCATTCCCATAGGCGGAGCGATCGAGTTCGAGGAAGTCGCTGCCCAGTGCGACGCTGGCGGCACCATTGCGGCCTGACTCTGCGGCAAGGTGAAGCGGATCGCATGCTGAATCTTGCCGGCAGCAACTTCGTCGTAGCGCACCAGTCCTGGAAAGATGGGCAGTCCTGCCGCATCGGCGGAAGTCCATGTCCACGGACGCTGCTCACCATTCAACAAATCCCACACTGCCGCCGAGCCCGCATTCCAACTGCCGTCGCTATTAGGCGACGCGCTGTAGAGTTCGTACAGAAAGCAATTACTGTTATCAATCACCAGCACGTGCCGGTCGCCATTGCCGGAATTGGGATAGCCTTCGATTTGCGCATTCGCTGGAATCGGCATTGGGCCGGGATCGCCTTCGTCGCCGTAGGCCGTGAAGTCGATGTTCACCATGCTCTGCGACGCGCTGACAACGCTATAAGGAATGCCGATGCTCGATCCGTCGTAGAGGCCGGCGCCGAAGTCGGGATGAAGGCCCACAGTCGGGCCGATGAAATTGATAATCGCGTCTGAGTTCGGATCGACAGGGGCGCCCGAGATATTCTGATTCCACGCATTGCTGGAAGGAAACGGTACGAAGCCGTTTAAGCTGGCTCCCTGGCCGGTCGAAATGACACTGCAGGCATTGTTCTGTGATCCGCCTCCACCACCCCCACCACCGCCGGATTGCGATCCTCCGGATGAGACGCCATTGCAACCTGCCAGCATCAGCGAGAGCAGCATGGTTAGAAGAAACACGTCGAGTCTGGAAAGTTTGGTGCCCAAGCGAAAGATTCCCACGAACCATTGTCGTCGGATATGGCATCGCCACAACGGGCAAACAGTTCAATTGCCATACGAATTTGGGACATGTACACACGATTGCCGGCCCGGGAAATCACACCCAGTTTTACTGAATTCGTCGAACTTTCGAATTCCGTCAGGCTGAGGTGAATCAGTAAATATAAGCGGCAAAAGAGTATAAATAGGGACAGGAAACGCCGGTGAATGGATGGTTCTTTCAACAAGCCTCACCATCGCTTCTGAGGAGGTTGTATGGATCGCACGAAGACTTCAATTGTCGTGATCGGATTTCTGCTCGCCAGTCTGGGAGTGTTCGCGCAACAATCGTCGGCCCCGCCTGGAAGCGCCAGCGCGGCAGCATCCAACCTCAGCAGGGTTCGCGGCTGTCTTGACGGCCAGCGCGGAAACTACATCGTGGTCGAGGACAAGACTGGCCTGGTGTACGTCCTGAAGGGAGTGGGAAACAAGCTCGACGCTCAACTGCACCATGAAGTCGAAGTGAAGGGCCGGCTGCGGTCTGGGACCATCAAGACCGGCGTAAATCCGATGAAGTCGGGCAGCAATCCCAGCGATACAGAGCACGGGGTGGATGGCGTGCCGCTCGAGGTAACAAATGTGCAGACAGATGTCCGCACCATTTCGAAGCACTGCAAAGCCGCAGATGAGGACTAAAGCGGCGGCACAGTTCATGCCAGCCGTCTTGATCCCGCCTCAGGAGTAACCGCGCTCGCACTATTCCAAACTGTCCAGTTTCGTAAAGTTATGCAAAGATTATGAGAATCCCACTTTTTCCCGCAACTTCCGGTTCATAATCCCATTCATAGATGTAGAAAGATCGTTTCGAAAGGAAGGTTTTCCATGCTCAAACAATACCTGTTAGTTCTCCTCGCGGCGGGAGTGATCTTGATCAGCGCGCCGTTCGTGGCGGCCCAGGATAGCTCGTCCAACGACCAGCAATCTCCGCCCGCACAGGGTGGTCGCGGGCATCACGGCATGTCCGATCCCGCTCAGCGCACCCAGGAATTGACCAAACAATTGAATCTCACGGCTGACCAGCAAACCAAAGTGCAGGGCATACTTACATCCGAACATTCTCAGATGCAGAGCCTGCGCCAGGACACCTCGCAATCGCAACAGGATCGCCGCAGCAAAATGATGGACATCCACAAGACCAGTGACACGCAGATCCGTGCACTCCTCGACTCCACGCAACAAAAGAAGTGGGACGAAATGCAAGCCAAGCGCGAACAGTGGATGCAAGGTGGCCACCACGGACCGCCGGGCGGCGGCGCCGAGCAGCAAGGTGCGCCACCTCAGTAATCGTTAGTCCTCACCAACCCCAAGGCCGAAGGCCCTCTCGCGGGTAACACCGCGAGAGGCGTTAAGGAACGACTCGGCTCCCAAACGCGAGGCACTGATCTTTCCTGCTTCCTCGCTTCGCGCCACGTATAATCCAAACCATGCAAAAGCTGTATGCGCGGAACACGGGGTTGGGCAATGCCCGAGTCCATTGACTGGCCGCGGGCGTATCCGCCGCGCCGCCGTCGTAGTTTCCTTCTTATTCTCGCCGTACTTATCGGCATCGCCTTCGTCGGACGAACTGCGCTCTCATATTACGTTGATGTGCTCTGGTTCGAATCGCTCGGCTACGGCGCCGTGTACTGGAAAACACTGAGCCTGCAGTGGGGAATCTTCGCGGTCTTTGCAGCCGCAACATTTTTCATTCTGTTCGGATCGTTCATGGCCCTGAAGCGGGCGCATCTCCCGGATTTGCCGAGCGGCCACACAATATTCATCGGCCAGCAGCCAGTGAGATTGCCGGTCGAGCCCGTCCTGCGGCTCATCGCGATGGGTATTTCGGCGGCTATTGCCCTTGCGACCGGCGCCGGGATGATGGCGGAATGGCCGACGCTCGCGCTCTTTTTGTACGTGCCGCCTGCCACGGGTGGCGTGATGGACCCGATTTTCGGCAAGCCCCTGAATTTCTTCCTGTTCACTTTGCCGGCATGGCAGCTCATCGCCGGCTGGCTGCTTACGTTGGCCGTGATTACTTGCGCGCTCGCGGTTTTCTTTCTCCTTGTGACAGGTGGAAGCAGTGTGCTCGCGCGCCGCAGCGCAGTTACTTTGCCCTGGCGCGGATTCTCCATCACCTTTGCGTTCCTATTACTCGTCCTGGCGATTCTGTCCTATCTCGGGCGCTTCGAGCGTTTGTTTGAGGATCACACGATCTTCGGAGGTGTGACCTACACGGATGCGCACGTCACGCTGACCGGGACTCTCGTTGTGTGTGCGGCGCTCCTTGTCGGCGCGGTGATCGCAGCCGCCAACGCTCTGTCGATGCAGCGCGGACGCTGGCTTATTGTGGCAATCGTTCCCGCCGTGGTGTGTTATTTCGGGGTTCAGATCGTCGGCTGGTATGTCAGCAGTTTTATCGTCAAACCAAACGAGCTGGTTCGCGAGCAACCCTACATCGCCCACAACATCGAATTTACTCGGCAGGCGTACGGGTTGGACCGGGTTTTGCAGCGCGAATTTCCCGCAGAGACGACCGTCGAGGCCGCCGACCCGGCGAACAATCAGGCTACGCTGCAGAACATCCGGCTGTGGGACTGGCGCGCGCTGCAGGATACGCTTCGTCAGATCCAGGAAATCCGCACCTACTACGATTTTCCTGACATCGACATTGATCGCTATGCAATCGACGGCACCACTCGCGAGGTTATGCTGGCCACGCGCGAGTTGAACGTTGACAAGCTCCCGGAGAGCAGCCGCAACTGGATCAACGAAAAGCTGATCTACACCCACGGTTACGGCATCACCATGAACCCAGTCAATGGATTCACTCCGGAAGGGTTGCCCACTCTTATTCTGAGCAACATGCCGGTGCAGAGCACGGTGCATAGTTTGAACGTGACCCGGCCAGAAGTTTATTTCGGCGAGCTGACGAATACCGACGTCTACGTGAAAACACGGCAGAAAGAATTCAACTATCCGCAAGGCCAGACCAACAATCTAAACTCCTACGAGGGCAATGGCGGCATCCTGCTCGGCGGTTTTCTGCGGCGCATCATTATCGCCCTCGACCGCGGCGACCTCGCGAAGCTTCCGTTCAGCGATGACGTGACTCCGGACAGCCGGTTGCTGATGCGGCGCAACCTCCGCGATCGTGTATCCACATTAGCGCCGTTTCTGACCTTCGATCCCGATCCATACATCGTTCTCGGCGACGATGGCCGGCTGTCGTGGATTATGGATGGATTTACAGTTTCAGACAGCTATCCGTACTCGACCCATTATCGTCTCGACAGCAGCGCCCTTAACTACATGCGGAACAGCGTCAAGGTCGTCATCGACGCTTACGATGGCACGACCACGTTCTATGTATTTGATCCGGAAGATCCGATCATAGCAGCTTACCGCCGCATCTTTCCTGGCCTGTTCAAAGATGCGGCGGCAATGCCTGCGGACCTGCGTAAGCATGTGCGCTATCCAGAATTGTTGCTCAAACTGCAGGCTGAAGTTTACGGCCTGTATCACATGACGGATACGGAAGCGTTCTACAATCGTGAGGATTTATGGACGGTCGCGACTGAAGTTGGAATGAGTGAGGGCGGCGAGCAGACGACACGGACGATGGAACCGAATTTCGTGCTGATGAAACTGCCAGACGAAAGCGGTATGGAGTTTGTGGAAATTCTGCCATTCACGCCCGCGAATCGGAACAATCTGATTGGCTGGATCGCCGGTCGCAGCGATGGCGCACACTACGGCACGTCGGTAGTCTACAACTTTCCTAAGACAAAGCTGGTCGACGGACCTCTGCAGATCGAAGCGCGAATCGACCAGAACGCGCAGCTTTCCGGACAATTGACGCTGTGGAATCAGCAAGGCTCGCACGTGCGCCGCGGGGCGCTGCTCGTGATTCCGACCGGCAAGGCGCTTTTGTATGCGGAGCCGATTTACCTGCAGGCTGAGCGAAGCCCGATGCCTGAGTTGCGTCTGGTCGTGCTCGCGGTGCAGGATCGGCTTGCGTATGGACCGACCTTTGAGTCGGCAATGGCGGCATTGTTTGGAGGGGCTTCGTCTTCGCTGACTGCCGCGTCGAGTGCTGCACCGACTACCGAGGCGGCGCGAAATGCACAGCCATCTGTTGCATCACCCCAGACCGGAGAGGATCTCAACGCGCTCATCGCGCACGCCGCCAAAGACCTCGCGGACTACCAGCGCCTCACGGCAGAAGGCAAGCTTGGTGAGGCTGGACAGAAGCTTGAAGAGTTGAAGCGCACTCTCGACGAACTGAACAAGCGCAAAAAGTGATCGGCCGCCAACTGCCGGTCATTTTTCGTCTGACGACCTCCCTCGGAACTGGATAATTCGGCGGCGATCCCGCTTGTCGGGTCTGCCTGCAGGTAATTGTTCGAATTGCTTCATCGCTCTGCGCTCGGCTGCCACCTTCAGTCGCAGCTCGCGACTCGCCTCCGTCTCGCGATAAAGTGTCTGTGCAACCGACGCGGGACCGCGAACTTCGGTCAGGCCCAAAACTTCCACTTGAAAGTCGCCGCCTTCGTTGGTCACCCGCAACATGTCGCCGATCCGCACCTCGCGCGCAGGCTTGGCGGGTTGCCCGTTGGATTGAATCCTGCCAAGTTCACACGCGCGCCCCGCCAGGCTGCGCGTCTTAAAAAATCTGGCAGCCCACAACCATTTATCGATTCGAACGCTGGCCATGATCTATCTTAGTAGTCGCCCAGTGTAGTTCGCCCAGTAGCTCGCTTGCAAAAGCGCAGTCGAGCACTGCAAGCTACGGAACATGCCGGAACTGCCAGATATCGCCGCTTACATCAGCGCGCTTGAACCACGGATCGTGGGCCAGCCAATCGAGCACATACGATTAGCGAGCCCCTTTCTGCTTCGTACAGTGCAACCGTCAATTGCGGATATCGAAGGCCGCATGGTGCGCGAGTTACGGCGCATCGGAAAGCGCATTGCAATTGGAGTAGAGGGCGATCTCTGGCTGGTGTTGCACTTGATGATCGCCGGCCGTTTGCACTGGCGTCCGCGGGGAGCAAAGCTGGCGGGACGCAAGAGCCTGGCAGCTTTCGATTTTCCCAACGGCTCCCTCGTGCTTACAGAAGCTGGCACAAAGCATCGCGCGTCGCTATACCTTTTCGCCAGCGAGGAAGCTTTGCAGGCCGTGGACCCCGGAGGAATCGACGTGTTCAGCAGCAATCTCGCCTCGTTTCGCGAAGCGCTGACAGCAGAAAACCGTACGCTCAAAAGGGCGCTCACAGATCCGCGCATCCTCAGCGGCATCGGCAACGCGTATTCGGACGAGATCTTGCACGCAGCTCAACTGTCCCCGATCACGCTGACGCAAAAGCTAAAGGCGGACGAATGGGAGCGCCTGTTCGCAGCGACCCAAAACACTCTGCAGCTCTGGATAGACCGGCTGCGCGCCGAAGCGGAGGCTGGCTTTCCAGAGAAGGTGACTGCGTTTCGCAAAGAGATGGCGGTTCATGGACGCTATGGAGAACCGTGCCCGAGGTGTGGCGAGAAGATTCAGCGAATTCGCTACGCGGACAATGAAACCAATTATTGTGCTCGCTGCCAAACCGAAGGAAAGGTTCTTGCGGATCGAAGTCTGTCCCGGCTGTTGCGATCAGATTGGCCGCGTACGCTGAATGAACTGGAAGCTCTTAAGCGCCGCTAAAATTGATCGGTGCCTTCTCAGCTACACCAACTTCACCCCGGTCACGAATAGAAGCGCGGCCACGGCGGGGCGCAAAGTACCCTCGGGTATGCGGCTGGCGATGAAGCTGCCCAGCCAAACTCCGGGAACGGATCCTAGGAGAAGGCCCAGCACCAGCGGAAGGTTCACATCTCCGAGGCGCCAGTGTCCCAGCGCGGCCACACCAACAATGAGTACTCCGTGAAATACGTCGCTGCCTACCAACCGGTTCAACTTCTCGCCCGGAAACATAAGCAAGAGAGTAGTTACAATGAGGCTGCCGCTTCCAACCGAAGTCAAAGAAACCAGCACACCCACAACGAACCCCAGCAGTGGCACTTGCCAGCCTTGCAGGTTCTTGTCTGTTGCTGATCGAGTGGCTGTCGCCGGAAGCCAACGATGGATGTACGCCTTGAAGATAATTCCCACCGCCACCAGAATCAGCGTTCCGCCCAGCAGACGAACAATGAGTTGGTCAACAAACTCCAGCCCGGCAGACTTTTTCAGCGAGCCCAGCAAGTAGAGACCGAGCAATGCTCCCGGAACGCTTCCGCTCGCCAGCCGCCAGACCAGCTTCAAATTGACGTTTCTGTGGCGATAGTGAACTGCCGCTCCCACGACTTTCGTTAGCGCGTTCCAGACCAAATCCGTTCCAACAGCGACGGTTGGCGCTGCCCAGCCCGTCCACAGCAACAGCGGAGTCATCATGGCTCCACCGCCCATCCCGGTCAGTCCAATCAGGAACCCAACCAATAACCCTATCGCTGCTGCGCCCCACGGCATGCATCTACCCCCACAGAAACTTCTTCAGGCCGATGGTCTGAGCGTGCCCCACCCCGGCACATGGGATAGAGCATACCATATAGTCTATTAACATACTATAGATTATTAAACAGGAGGCCCGACCTGTCGCGCGATACCGCAAACTGTTTCATCTTAAATTCGCATTTATCAGCCGAGGCTTGAAGAGCCGGCTGATCGCTGAGGTGTTGCACTGGATTTTAGGAAGTTCACAGCCATGAAAGCCTATCGCCCGGTTCGCGCCGGTCGCCCCGTGCGACGGTAGCCGGGAACTTAAGCCTATTAATTCCAAGGGTTTATGGCGATGTAGATGAAGCGCTATCGCCGATTTATTTGTGTCCTTCGCTCGGTTCGCTTCTATCGTTCCCCAGCCGCATGGGGAAACGTAGGCTAGGAACATGGCGGAGATTCACGACTTCCTGCTCCAATCTACCCAGCCTTTCCTTTGCGGCCTCAACGGATGATGCTCACTCTTCCAGCACTGTTCTCGCATTGTTGAGAGCCTGTTCCGCCGCCCGACTGACTTCGTGTAGCAGCTTGCGGATCTCAACCTCCAGGTATGCTGGCTCTCTTCAATGCAGTTCAGGATATCGCTCTGCACTCGCGTGCTGTTGACTTCGACGAGCCGGGTTAAAAACTCTCGTGCGTCTGTTTCGATGACACCAGTTGCACCGATGAAGCCCAGGAGGATGTCGAACTGCCCACGCTCTTCGTCATGTGTTCACGATGCCGGGGAGCGGACGCCATCTTGATGCACATATTTGATCACTTCCACATCGGACATTGCGATTAAGCCATCGTTCACCATCTGCTCCAACACCGGCAGGAGTTTGTTGACGTTCCCGTGCGTATCTACAACCGACACCATAATCGGACGGTCGGATGATCTGAGAAGATGTGCCTTGTGAATCAGCGTGCTGGCACCGTAGCCTTCAATGCCGCGATAAACCGTTGCTCCGGCAATATCGAGTTCCCGGCACTTCTCGACAATTGCCTGGTAGAGCGGCTTACCATGCCACTTATCGTCTTCGCCGAAGTGAATCCGGAGCATCTTGGCCTTACCTTCGAGTTTCATGCGCGAGTCTCCTGACGCCGCTCGGTTTTCTCGTAGTCGGGCGTGTACTTGATGACATCCACATCAGAGAGCACAACCAAACCCTGCTGCACCATTTCATCGAGAATGGGCATGAACGCCTTGAGCTTCTCTTCGGTGTCCACGATAGAGAGCAAAATGGGCCGGTCATGCGAAAGGCTGAGTGCTGCATCTTTGTGGATCCTTCGATTTGCGCCATAGCCCAAGATCCCGCGGTAAACCGTGACACCCGCAATATCGTGAGCCCGCAAGCCTCCTACGATGGCTTCATACAAAGGCTTGCCATTCCACTTGTCGTTTTCACCGACGTAGATCCGCATCAATTTGGCTTTAGTTTCACTCTTGAGTGCGGGTTTCTCAGTTAGAGCCGTTTGCTCTTTTTTTGTTTTAGTCTCGGAGGGCTTCACGATGGTCGTATCGTGCATTTCAATCAGGCCTGTCCCGGCCATCGTTTGCAGCTTGGGCAGCAACTCCTCAACTTTCTCCGCAGTTTCAATGAACTCGATCTTGATAGGCAAACGGGTTGCGAGGTCCACGAGTCGAGTCGTGTGCATTTGGTGATCGGAGCCAAATCCGGCAATCCCTCGCGTCACAGTCGCGCCCGATACACCCCGAAAGAACAGAAAGTCGAGGATGGCCGCATAGGCCGCACTGCCGTGATAGTGCTGGTCCTCTGCAACGTAAATGGCGACCTTCTTAGCAGGTCCAGATGTGAGCACTTTCTCTCCTCCGATCTACAGTCCTCGCTGGCTGACAAGGAATTCAGCCGCACGTCCTAGTATCCCACCACCCGTGTGAATCACTGCCAGGGCCGATGAAATTCCTTGAGCAAGCGACAGATCGAACACGCCCCTCTCATCCACGCCTGACCGACATTGATCTCGTGCGCGAATGCGGCAGCCTTCATGCGATCGCCCTCCCTGCAAGCACCCCGACCCAGACAGCTACAAATCCAATGACCACGCTCAGAGTGATGTTGAGCATCGCCGTAAGTAGCTGGCCGTCCTGAAAGAGTTGAAGGGTTTCATACTCAAAAGCCGAGAAAGTCGTGTATCCACCGATGAAACCGATAGGGATGAGATACCGCCAATTCGAACTCCAGTGTGCTTTCGTGGCCAAAACAGCGAGAACCATGCCGATCAAGAATGAGCCCGTGACGTTGACCACAAAAGTGCCGTAGGGAAATCGAGCGCCCATCCTGCCCCCGAT
>Ga0207000_1029_pt1 | contig 53442 bp, 42 predicted proteins | sample Alteio_BWMinCont_90_FD_153498 | JGI IMG/M metagenome (GOLD analysis project Ga0207000, IMG submission 153498) | Enriched cells from forest soil in Barre Woods Harvard Forest LTER site, Petersham, Massachusetts, United States -... | ecosystem: Environmental > Terrestrial > Soil > Temperate forest >...
GAGCCCACGGCCCCGGCGGACTATACCTCGATTCTGACGGCTTTGGCTGCGGTCAAGCGCGAGGTCGATGCGCTCGCTTCCGACCTTGATGGAGCTTTGCAACTGCTGGCGAAAAGAGCGCAGACTTTTACTCGGGCAACGGGTGCGGCGATTGCTCTGACGGAAGGCGCAAGCATGATTTGCCGCGCCAGTTCCGGCCAGGACGCCCCAGGACCGGGAGCGCGGTTCAGCATTGGCACGGGTTTTTCGGGAGAGTGCGTGCGCAGCGGCCAGTTGCTGCGCTGCGACGATTCCGAGACCGATCCTTACGTGGATCGTGAGAGCTGCCGCATGCTTGGCATTCGTTCCATCATCGCGGTTCCGATTGGCTGGGACGACTCCGTCATCGGACTTCTGGAAGTGTTCGCCCCTGAACCGTATGCCTTCAGCACCAATGATCCGCTCGCGCTGAAACGCCTGGCCGGAATCATTTCCATGGCGGTCCATCGCGCTGGTGCGCCGGAGTCGAGTGCAATGGGAAGCAGTGCAACCGAAGAGAACTCTGGAGGGCAGAGTTTGGCGGAGAATGGCTCCGCGGAAGATTTGTCCTCAGAAAACGTATCTGCACCGCATTCCGCTTCGAAAGTTGGTTTTGTTCGGGCGCCGATGGCCAGCGTCGATGATGAATTTCCGGTTGAGACTTCGGCGGACTTGCCCCTTCCTCGTTTTTCCCGCTCTGGAAAGATTCTTCTGGCCGCGGCCGCAGCCACGGTACTGTTCGCCGCGTCCTGGGTGATTTCACCGCGCGACTTCGCAAACTTCGCAAAGGGCAGTTCCGCTTCCGCGTCGCAGCCATTACCAAAAGCTTCTACCAATCCGCCCACGCCGGTCGCGGTCGGCGGCGTGGAGGGCTTGCGCAAGTTGGCCGAGCAGGGCGATCCCGCAGCCCAGTTTTCGATGGGAGCTCACTACGCAACCGGGGAAGATGTTTCTCAGGACTATGCTGAAGCGGTGCGCTGGTTCACGATGGCAGCCGAGCAGGGACACGTGGTTTCACAGGCAACGCTGGGTGCATATTATTGGGCGGGACGAGGCGTGCCGCAGGATCTGGTCAAAGCCTACTTCTGGTCGGTGCTGGCCCAGGCTGGTGGTGACGAGGCTAGCAAGTACCGGGTTTCGGTTCTCGCGTCGCGGATGACGCACGCGCAAGTCGCAGCGGCGGAGCAACAGGCCAATGACTGGATCAAAGAGCATCAGTCAGTAAGCCAGAACTCGCCGGCGCAGCGCTGATGGTGAGAGCTAGAACGGACGCGGCGGAAAAGCTCCGATCGATAACAAGCCCGGACTATTTGGATCTGCGACGGGTGATTTTGGGGATTCAGTTAAGGTGCATTTTCCGCCAGCCGAAGTAACCGCAATCTCTGCGATCGAAGACGGCGCGCCAAACTCAGCAACATATACAACTCCACCAGTCCCCGTGGTTTCTTCCAACGCCAGCGCTCCAAGATACGACCAGTCTTTCACATAGCCTTTGAGGGCGTTCGAAGTGCATCCCTTTGAAAGTTTGCCAGTGCTCTTGTCAAAAAAAGCGGCGGTGACCGTGTCTCCTTGATTGTTGCTGATGTAGAGAAGCGTCTCATCCGGACTGAGCAGGATATTGCTGGAGTTAATTCCGTCGCCCAGACGATAGACCACGGTCGGAGTCAGGTTGCCGGAGGAAACATCGGAAACTTCGACTACCGTGAACGGAGACGTATCGCCGAAGATTGCGTAATGGCCGTCCTGGGTGATGTCGACGGCGCTGGGATAAGTATTGCCGCCGCGCGAGCCAGTGGAATTCTGTTCATCATCGTTCGATATCGGCACGCCCGCCGAAATGTTGAAAGACTGGATGGAGCCATCGCCGTAGGTGACAACCAGCATGTTGCCGTGGAGAGCCATTCCGTCAATCACGCCGCCTTGCAGGCCGATGACCTTGAGATCGGCAATGAACTTGATTTTGCAGCCAGGCAGCACTTTGAAAGTTCCAATGGTGTTGGAGTCGGTAAAGCTGGCGTAAAGATACTGGGAGTTCATGGCCAAGCCGATGCCGTTGGTTCTGCCGCCATCTTTGGTCGAACCTCTGGCGCTGCCGCCAACGGCTAGAGTGCGCACGACGATTCCAACGATATCCCCGCTTGTGGCCTGAGAAGCGTAAACGCACTCTGCATTCTCACTGTCGAGAACGTTCACGCGATTTGCGGCGAAGTAGCCGCCCGCGATGCCGATGCCACCGGTGGGCACTTTCTTCTTCATGGTCAGCAGACCGTTGGCATTCACAGTGTAGAAAGTGACACTCGTCTCATTTTGTGGCGGGACATCGTCATTGGTAACCAGATAATTCGGCTTGGCCGCATCGGCCGCAAAACTACTGGCAAGGAAAGCCGACAGCAGTACCACTGCCACGCGCGCGAACAAACTCCCAAACGATCCCCGCATAATCTTCCTTACAAACCGCAACGGCGTTCGGTTCAGCTAATCACGGATGTCGCAGCAGTTCAATAACAATGCCTCAGCCGTTTCAGGAAACACCAGCAAAGATGAAAATGTTTGCGGAATAGCTGAAAACTACATCATCGAAATCCGACAGATGGTGTGCGCGGTCATAATCTACACCAAGAAACAATTACTACCCCGCATCGTTTTTGTTTTTGCACGGTTTTCGACTCCACTTTTCGTTGCAGGCGGGCGGTACGAGTGTGCTAGCATGGCGGGCCTGCATTCCATCTCCCGGCTTTGCAGAACTTATCAGAATAAGGGGAACTACCTTGTCCAAGAAACTATGTTTCGCGGTAACCGTACTTCTGTTTTCGCTTCCTGGTGTTTCGCTAGCGCAGAAGTTGACGCAACTCAAGAATCCAGCGCCCAACGGCGCCTTTATGGAATATCAATTAACCGATGGCACTGTGATGGTGCAGGGTGGTACTTGCGCGGATTGGTGGAGGCTCACGCCCGACAAATCCGGGAGTTACGTCAATGGAACCTGGAAGCAAACCGCGAGCCTGCCTGCCGGCTACGCTCCCTACGCCGCTTCTGGAGCTGTATTGGCTGACGGCAGATTTCTGCTGCTTGGGGGCGAATACAGTGATTGCGGCGGAGAATTTACCCTCACTAATCAAAGCGCGATTTATGATCCCCAGACGAATAAGTGGACCATGGTTGCGCCGCCGAAGGGATGGTATGACATTGGAGACTCGCCGGCAGTCGTGCTGCCGAATGGCGAGGTGCTGCTCGGACGCAAGACCACGAAGCAGATGGCGGTGTTGGATCCCTCTACTCTCAAGTGGACAGCCGTGGGATCGGCGGGCAAAAGCGATTTCAATGCCGAAGAGGGTTGGACGCTCATGCCGGACGGCACTATCTTGACCTGGGATGTGAAGAACAGTCCCAACTCGGAGATCTATTCCCCGACGGCGCAAACGTGGACGACCGCGGGCGACACGGTCGCGAATTTGATGGGACCTCCGGAAGAGGGTTGCCTGAAGTACGGAAACCATGACCAGTACACTTATTGTCCGCCGGGAGAAACCGGGCCGGGAATCCTGCGTCCTGATGGGACAGTTTTTGCGACTGGCGCTCTCCACCTTGACGCTTCGACTGGACACACTGCGGTTTATGATCCGGCAGCTCCGGGCGATAAATGGACTGCGGGACCTGACTTCCCGAATGGCGACGCCGCAGGCGACTCTTTTGCCGCACTGTTGACCAATGGCAACGTGCTGGTGCTGGGTAATTCCGGGCAAATGTATGAGTTCAACGGATCGACGTTAACAGCAACAACCGTGGGCTTCGGTAGTTTGATTGTTCTGCCTACCGGACACGTGCTCGTCGCAGGCGATTACGTCTACACTTCCGTCGGGACATTTCAAAGTTCGTGGGCGCCGAAAATTACTTCGTTTCCCGCTACGGTCAAGCGCGGTTCGACTTACAAGATCTCCGGACAGCAGTTCAACGGCTTGTCGCAAGCAGCTTCGTTCGGGGATGAGTTTTCAACTGCGACTAACTATCCGTTGGTGCGGATCGAGAACCACGCCAGCGGCCACGTTTTCTACGCCAAGACACATGGCCACAGCACCATGGGAGTTGCGACTGGTACGAAAACGGTTTCGACCAACTTTGATGTCCCTGAATCGATGGAGACCGGAAGAAGTTCGCTGGTCGTAGTAGCGAATGGCATCCACTCGAAGGCGGTCCGCATCACCGTGGAGTAGGATTGCGACGGAAAACCTCAGCGACTCTTTAGCTTCGTTGTGCAAAGGATCCATGCCTTAGAAAAGGCGCATGGATCCTTTGCGTTAATGACTGCTGAAGCTGGGACGAGACGCAATTAGCCTTTAGGGCGGCCAGTTTGCGCCAGTCCCGCTTTCTTTCTCAACTTTGCGTAAACATCAGGCAGGTTTTTCCTCAGCCATTTGTAACATTCCCGGCGCAGCAAGGTGTGTTTCCGGTTGTGCTCCCGGCGCCGATCCACGGTACGCTTCTGTTGGGCAGTAAGTTTTTTCTTCATCCCGGCGTTCTCTCTTTCTCTAAGAAATCATACCCCCATTTTCGCTCGTTTCGTCGGAGCAGATGTGTGTCGCTCGTCACCGGGCATTCGTAAGGCTAGCCCACCCCCTCGGAACCATAGTAAAGTCGGACTACTACTTTGATTGAACCACATTCATTTAACCTGCAATGAAAAAGGCCGGCCAGATTCGTCATCTGGCCGGCGACTTTTTCAACCTGCATTGGATTCTTAGATCAGCTACGCCCAGCACCGGCAGCCATGGCGTAAGGCGGCTGCGACCCTGCAGTGTCACGCAGGGTTTGGAAGTAAAGCCTGAACGAGCGTTGCACGAGAAACATCAGCGGTAAGATAAGCAGTGGGATGTACCAGTCGAAAGCATGCGTGGCCAGCTTGGCTAGGCCTCCAACGCCTGCGGCCAAAACGAAATAAGGAAACGTGAGCTGCAGAATTTGTTTCCAGATTCGGAACAGATGGCCACTTTCCGTGAGCGCGATGATGGCCGCGACCGGGACGGTGTTGACCAGCAGGTAGGCCAGCGCTCCCAAGGCGAGACCAAGCCCTGAATTCGGCGCTGTCACTTGCATGGTGAGCCATGCGGCGTAAGCTGCCATCAAAGTGACGCTCAGGTTAAACATGGTCTTGATCGGCTTCTGCTGACCGCTCTCCGACCAATGGCATTGCACGAAGGTCGACGCGGCAGTAATCAGAAGCGCCTCGGCCAGGCTAAGCTCGCTGAGAGCCAGAAGGATGAACGGCAGATTGACCGACATCGATCCCGTAATCCGCGGTAGCGAAACTTTCAGCCGCGCGGCGAAGAGGGCGACCAGGAAAGTTCCGGCGAAGCGTGCGTATGCCGGGTGTTCCCATGTCAGCGGCACTTGCAGGAGAATCCCGATGCCGAAGACAACCACAAACCCGACAAGTATTTTGCTTTTTGTCGAGAGGAGCGTCATGGTTAGTTCTCTCCGTCCTGGCCATCACTGTAGGCCGCAGTTGCTGTGGAACTGCCCCAGACAATACTGTTACCCCAGACCACGCTAAAGCCGGTGTCCACGGTATTGCCCCAGACTACGGAGTTTCCCCAAACCACCGAGTTCGCGTTCAATACCGAGTTGCCCCAAACTACCGAAGTACCCCAGACGATGGAGCTGCCCCAAACCACGGATGTGCCCCAAGTCACGGAACTGGTATTGACGATGGTTACGGTGTTGTTCGCGGCGTTGTAGGTTGCAGTTGGCGAGAGAGCCATACCCGTCGCGACATCGGTGTCGCCCAATGCTGCGTTGATATCAAGATATCCGGCACCGTAAGTGAAGAGGTCGTACTGGTTGGTGTAAAGGTTGTTGTAGACGTCGTAGGAGTCGCAGTAGACGCCAAAGCCCTTCCACGCCGTTTTCATGATACGGGCCTTCACTGTGTCAGGAGTGAGGGTTGGTTGCTGTTGCAGCATGAGCGCGACGGCACCACTTATCACGGGTGTCGCCATGCTGGTTCCACTCAACCGAAAATACTTGGTGGCGCAGGTTCCAGTGCAGGTACCCGTCGGAGCGATTTCGAGAGTCGGAAAGTCGACGTCAAGCGTGCTGTTCTTAACAATCAAAGAAGCAATGCGGTTCCCCGGAGCGACGATATCCGGCTTCACGATGTGGTCGAGTAAGGTTGGACCCTTGGAGCTGTAGCTGGCGATCGCATCGTCATTTCGTGTAGGAGTTCCCATGGTTCTGGTCGCACCCACGGTGATGACTGCGGGATCGTTGCCCGGAGAGCCGATCGTGGCGAAACCGCGGGTTCCCATCGAGTTGTCGCGGCCGTCGTTTCCGGCGGCGACCACCACGACGATACCAGCGGCCCAGGCCTGTTCGACCGCCTGATCCAGAGGATCGATGGTGTAACTTTCAAAAACCGGCCGGCCCAGTGAAAGATTGATGACCCGAATGTTGTATTGAGTCTTAAGCACGATAGCCCGTTGAATGGCAGCGATCACCTGACTGTCGGTGCCTGCGCCGTTCTGATCAAGTACGCGAAGGTTGATGATGTTGACATTTGGAGCCATGCCGACGATCTGCTGAGAGTAGCCGCTGCCCGCGCCAGATGCAGTGCCGTTTCCGCCAATGATGCCGCTGACGTGAGTGCCGTGTCCATAGGCATCGACTGTAGACGTGTTTCCCGCGACAAAGCTTTCGCTGTGAACCACGCGGGTTCCGCTCGCGTTGTGAAAATCGACGTGATCGGCCACGCCACTATCAATCACCGCCACTCCAATTCCAGTGCCGTCGAGCCCATACTGCTGCTGGGCAACGTCCGCTTCGACTGCCGAAGTGAAACTCTCGTAGTTGTTCTTTAGACTCACCGGGCGGTCTGGCGAGACGTAGACAATGTCAGGATCTTTCTCGAGCTTGGTAAGGGCCGAGACGGGAAGCCTGAAAGCCGCAGCATTGATGCTGTGCAGTTTGGTTCTTACCACGGCGCCACGAGCCGACATTCTCTTGTAATGCGCAGTCGTGGGCGTGACGTTGAACTGCACGATTACGTCAATCAGATCATTCGGGTGGCGACGGTCGATGTCATTGGCAATCTTGCCAGCATGATGCGTTACGCTGAACGCCTGGCCGAAAGATTGTGACGGCGACGACGCAAAGCTGGCGGCTCTGAAGAGAGCCGGAATCGCAAGCGCTAAAAGCGCCTTCCGGATTCCCTTCCATTTCTCGGTAGATCGTCTTAATGGCTTCATTGTTGGGTCGCTCCAATTACGCCCGTGGCTTGTCATCTTGTTAGCTGCCCCAAACTGCTGACGCTAGGGCTGAAAAAGCATGGTTGAAAACGCCTGGGGGAATAATCTGGACCGCTTCGTAAACCAGAAACAGAAACAGCGCCAGCCATTCGATATTCTTCTTGGGCACGTGAAAGCTCCTCAAAGGTTCAGTTTCCTCGCTGTGCTTGGGTGCAGGCCGAATACCAAAGCTAGCCTTATTAAGTACCTTATATTTCAGTTACTTAACTTGGTTATGACGTAGATAGACGAGGACAGATTGTCCTGAGAACTTTGAAGAAATGTGAGTAACTGTATGAAACATAAAACCAATGGCTGAGTTGCCCACGGAATGGGACAAGTTGTCTCTTAGGGCAGGGACGACAACTCAGAGTTCTTCCGGAGAGTGGGGGCGGCGGCGTTCATGACCCTTGCAGAGGCAAAGCTGTCGACTTTTCTTCGGTCCACAATTTCGTGATCTCTTCGAGCGATCGGCCTTTGGTTTCGGGAACCAACCAACCGACCAGAACGATGGTGAGCAACGCGCCCGCGCTGAAAAGCCAGAAGGTACCGTCCGAACCCAAATGCTTTTGCATGATCGGAAATAATTGGTTCCCCAGATAGCCGACCAGCCAAAGCGCGGTCGTTGCGATGGACATCCCGCGCCCACGCACCTTAGTCGGATAAATCTCCGAGATGATGACCCAGCAGGCGACTCCATTGCCGAAGGCGTGGCCGGCCACGAAGCTCATCACAAAAATCAGAACTGCCAAGCCGCTGCCGTGAATGTGATAGAACCAGCCGACCAACGCGAATGAGATGAATTGCACCGTGGTGCCGGCGAGGATCAGAGTTTTGCGCCCTGCGCGATCGACGAGCCAGAGTGCGAACAGGGTGAACAAAAGATTGATCAGGCTAACCAATACTGACTGGAAAAATGCGTCGCTGGTTGCGGTTCCGGCGGAGCGAAAAATCTCGGGCAGAAACGAAAAGAGCGGCGTAATTCCACTGATCTGTTGCAACCCTGCGAGCATGATGCCCAGCAGCAACGGGCGCCGGAAAGTAGTGAAGAGTTCGGAGATGTGGCCTTCTTCAATGGCCAGCGAGTTCTCGATCTCTGCAGCCTCGCGCCGTGCAGCGTCAGCGCCGTTGATCTTGGTAAGCACTTCGATCGCCTGATTCCGCCGGCCCATTTTCATCAGCCAGCGCGGACTTTCGACCGCAGGCAAGATCATTAATCCAAACAGAATCGCTGGCACGACACCCGCAAGAAACATCCAGCGCCAGCCAGTGGAAATGTTCCAGGCTTCATCGCCCATACGTTGAATGAGCATGTTGACGAAGACGGCGGCGAGAATTCCAACGACGATGCCAAGCTGGTAGAGAGTTACGCAGCGCCCACGAACTCGGGTGGGGGCAATCTCTGCAATGTAGTTTGGAGAAATCACCGATGCAGCGCCTATACCCAACCCTCCAATTAATCGCCAGAAAACGAACTGATGGAGATCGGCGGCGAACATCATGCCGATGGAGGACAAAGCAAAGCAAACGGCACACAACCCCAGCCCCTTTTTCTTCCCTAGATAGTCGGCAACGCTTCCTGCCACAACGCAGCCGGCAATGCATCCAATCAACGCGCAGCCAGCGGCCCAGCCCACACCGGCCGCGTCCAGGTGAAACAACTGGCTCAAGAATCCGATCGCGCCGCTGATCACAATGTTGTCGTAGCCAAACAGAAAACCGCCAAGCGTGGCAACACTGGCTGCGATGACTAGAGGAGCGCGGGAATGCGCTTGACTGGATGCGGGGTTCAGTTCAATGGCCTTTGGACGCTATTTCAGCGTCGCTTCGTTGAGGAGATTCCACGACGGCTTTTGCCGCGAGCATAAAGCCGAGGGTGTGGGCCATCCCTGCATGCCAGGGTGCGGCACACGTCATTTGCGGTGTGTGATCAGGTATGAGGACGCCATCGAAGTGGTTGCGCTGCAGGATGGCGAGAATGCGAATCATGTCTACATCGCCTTCGTCGATGAAAGTCTCACGATAGTGCGGCACCTTGCCCACGACATTGCGTAGGTGAATATACGCGATCTTGCCCTGTTTGCTGTATTGATCCACCGCGTCGTAAATATTGCCCTCGGTCATCTCGGCCAGAGTTCCGACGCATAGTTCGAGCGCGTTGCTGCGGCTCGGGGCCAGATCAATCAATCTTTGATACATGTGAGGCTGGTAAACCAGACGCGGTTGCTGTCGCATGGTCGGCATAGGAGGATCATCTGGATGGGCGGCGAGTTGCACACCCGACTGCTCGGCGACGGGAATCACTTCCTCCAGAAACCTTTGCAGCCGTCGCCAGAGTTCTTCGTGCGAAATCGAGGGCAGCGTGCCAGCCGCCGCGTTGCGGTCGTAGACCATGTTCCATACCATACCGTTTGGAATCGGCACGTCTTCGGCGGGACCGTCCATGCCGAGGGTGATCGCATGTCCGCGACCCAGCGGCGCAGTCACGCGGCCGCACACGCCCGCCAAACTAAAGTTGTAGCCGAGAACGGGAATGCCGGTTTCACCCATGCGGCGAATGATGGTCTTCACTTTCTCGATCTGTTGCGGGCGCTGCGGACCATCGAGAAGAATGTCGTACCAATGCGCGGGATCAAGGTTTTCGATCGCCGCCAAGATCAGGCCGGCATCTTCAATTTCGGCGCGAAGGCTCTTGAGTTCTTTTATTGTCCAAAGTTGATCGGGATCGCCAGCCACTCCCCAGGGTTCGTATTTCGAGCCGGTGGGCTGATTGTTACGCGGATTCGAAGGACCCTGATTGAAATAATCGACCAGATGAACCACGACGTGCGTACAGCCTGCCTGGCGCGCGAAGTCGTAATACTCGCGGGTCAACATGTGACGATAGAGGCCGAGGCCAATTTTCATAGGCGATTCCCGATGCCTCCGCCGTAATCAGGACTGAGGATTTGTCCGTTGATCTCGTTGGCCAGCGGCGAACAAAGAAAAACAAACGCGTCCGCGATGGACTCTGGACTGTTCCTTCTGCCCAGCGAAACTCGCAATACGAATTCCCGGTAGGCGGGGTCTTCCTCGAAAACCTTCAGCGAACTCCCTGCCGCAACGTTCCCCGGCGAAACTACATTCACTCGAATACCAGTCAGGGCATATTCGAGGGCCAGACTTCGCGCGAAGTTTTCAAGCGCCGCCTTGGCCGAGGCGTATGCAGGGATTTGTGAGTGAGGCATTCGAGCAACGTACGAGGATGTGAAGATCAGGTGGCCGGGGATGTTGCGCTGTGTCCATCGCGCAAGCACGGATCTAGCCAGGTACGTTTGCGCAAAATAGTTGAAGCGGAAGATGCGCTCGTATTCAACTTCCGAAGTGCTGCCAAAAGGATGCAATCCACAGCCGCCTGCGTGCCCTATGACCGTGTCCATACCTGGGAACTTTTCGAAAGCCGCGTTTACTACGTCTTCCACCTGGTTCGAGTCGGTGATGTCAGCGGCAAGATAAAAATACGAGGAAGGCGAGATCTTCCAATCATCGAGAGCACGCTTGGCTTCTTCGGCGGCCTTTATGTCGGTGAGCACCAGCGTAGCACCGCTTTCGACCAGCCTTCGCACCATGTGCTCGGCAATTGCGCCCAAAGCCCCAGTAATCAGGATCGTTTTGCCAGAGAGATCAATGCTGATCATAATCGTTTACCGCCGGCCGCTTGATCCTTCAATTCTCGAAAGTATTTCGTGACCTGATTCCGTGACCAGCACGTTGTCCTCGATCCGCGCGCCGCAGCCGCGTTCGGGAACATACACTCCGGGCTCGATCGTAAGCACCATGCCGGGCTCGAGCTTGGAGGATTCTCCAGGAAGGATCAAGAATCCCGGATCGTGATAGCGAAAGCCAACGTGGTGGCCGGTGTGATGGGTGAAGAAAGACGAGAGCCCCTGGGCTGCGATTATGTCTCGCGCCAACGCGTCGATGTGGTTCGCCGTGACCCCGGGGCGTATGCCATTAACTGCGGCTTGCAGCGCCTTCATGGCAACATCGAGAATCTGCTCGACTTCCGGCTGCGGTGAACCGACTGGGGCGGTGCGCGTGAGGTCGCTCCAATAGCCGTTGACACAAGTTGCCAACTCAATCAGGACCAGATCGCCATTTTCTAAACGCCGAGCAGTGGAGCGATTGAATTGTCCTGCAAGGGCACTGTTGGGTCCGGCTTGAACCATGGCCCACCCTCGGGAGTGAAATATATCGTCTATGCCAATTTGCCGATAAATGGCCGACTCCACCGCCGCCGCGACTTCGGTTTCAGCGATTCCGGGTTGCAAATTCTCGAAGAAAGCCTGTAAGCCAACATTCGCTACTCGATTTGCCCGCCGGATTGCGTCGATTTCTTCCGGGGTCTTTCTTAAATAGAGCTCTGCAAACGCGGCCTGGCGCCGGGCATCAGGCTTTGCGGAAAGCGCGGATAGCTGCCCGGCGAAACCTTCAGGAATCGGAATCTGTTCGGCAGCTTGAATGGGCAGAGAAGTTCTCGCAACACTGACACTCATTCCAACTTGCTCGGTGTTTGCGCCTGCCTTCAACAGTTCAGCGCCCACCGCCGATACGAGAACAGAATACGGGTCCGAGCATTTGAGGTCGCCCCAAGGATATTCTTGCACCCTCAACCCCGCTGGAATATGGTCTCTTGGTTCGATCTGTGGAACGAAAAGGATGGGCTCCGCATCCACGAAACAAATCAGTAACGAAGCTCCCCAGAAAGGAAAATACCTCGAAAGCATGAGAAGTTCGTCGGGCCTCCATGCAATCCAGGCTCGCAAATCATGTCGCTCGAGGAAGCTTCGTATCTGTTCCGTACGAGGCGGTACGTTCTCATGGTTGACGCTCAAATCGGTATCCCCATTTTCTCTCTACATGATTCCGTACTTCTCAAAGGCTTTGACCGCGCTGCTTCCTTCTTCGATCGCTTTCCGTACCAACTTCTCGCCGCGAGCTTTTTCGAGCGCACGCGTGAAAACCTCAGCCTCGGCTTTCGCTGGAATTACCAAGACGCCATCAATATCGCCGAAGATAATATCCCCTGGAAGGATGCGGACTGATCCAATCTCAACCGGTATGCGGAAGTCGACCACCTTGTACCGCGGGGCTGCGTCTTGCCCGTAGGAACCAAAACCAAATGTTGGGAAGTCCATATTCAGAATGGCCTTGGTATCTCGAATGTAGCCATTCAAGACCGCGCCGCGGCTGCCCAACTTCCTGGCTCTGGTGCTCATGAGTTCCCCCCAGAGCGCGTTTCGTGGCGAGGAGCCCGTGTTGACATAGACTTCGTTGGTACGGAGATCGTCGAGCGCTTCCAGCATCAGGCCAAACGATTTTTCCATTAATTTGTTCGCGCTGCCAGCGATGTTTTCGACGAATACATCGACCGAGAGAACCGGCATAGCGCGGCCGATCACGACCATATCCTGCCGAAGCGCCTGAATCTGCGGCGGGAGAAATTGGTGCTGAAGGTCTAACTTGTCCATCACGTCGCCCACGACGCACGTGAAAAGCTCGCGCTGTACGGTGGCAAAGAGTTCGTCGTCGGACCTCCAAGACTTCATCGTGCTCATTGCGCGCGTGCCTCTCTGATTTTTTCGACGAACCGGCGGGCAAGCTGGGTAATCGAAGCGAAATCGCCGGTCTTCGCTCCAACGGTAAGATTGCCTCCGACTCCGACGGCAACCGAACCGGAGCTGATCCATTCAACGACATTGTCGAGGTTCACGCCACCGGTTGGCATCAACCATGCCTGCGGCAGCGGACCCTTCACCGCCTTCACGAAGGCCGGGCCCAGAATTTCGCCAGGAAAAACTTTCACGATATCAGCACCGCACTCCATAGCCGCGATCACTTCGCTAATCGTTCCCGCGCCGGGCACGTAAGGCACCTGGTAGCGATTGCAGAGACGCGCGGTTTCGGCGTTCAGCGCGGGACTGACTACAAATTGCGCTCCCGCGAGAATAGCGATGCGGGCAGTTTCGGGATCGAGAACCGTACCTGCTCCGAGCAAAATCTGGCCCAAGTTTCTCTTCGCAAGATGCTCGATCGCGCCGCTTGCGCCCGGTACCGTAAAGGTGATTTCGATCGCAGCGACGCCCCCCAAAGCGCAGGCTTCGGCGATACGCGCAGCCTGCTCAGGGTTTTCCGCCCGGATCACGGCCACTAAGCCGGAGGCGACAATCTTGCCCAACACTTCTACTTTCGCGATCGACATAAAGTTTTCAGTAGGTCACGCGCAAACTCGCGCTCATTCAAAGAATGGTTCGCCTTTGCGTGCGTACCGTCGGGCGACCTCTTCATTCAGCTTAACCCCGAGGCCGGGCTTCTCTGGGACCGAAATGAACCCGTTCTGAATAATCGGCTTGGGCAGACCTTCGACCAAGTCATTCCAGAAAGGAACTTCGGAGGCATGAAATTCCAGCGCAAGAAAGTTTGGGATCGCAGCGCAAAAGTGGACCGCAGCCAAGGTTCCGACCGGACTACTGATGTTGTGCGGAGCGACCGGCATAGTGTGCACATCGGCAAATTGGGCGATGCTTTGGGCGACGGACAAGCCTCCAACTTTCTGAAGGTCGGGAGTCACCACGCTCAGCGCATGTTGGGAGATGATTTCTTCAAAACCTTCAAAGAGGTAAAGATTCTCTCCGGTCGCGATAGGCACGCGCACCTTCGAACTCACTTCCTTTAGTGCAGCGACGTTGCTCGGGGGAACTGGATCTTCCAGCCACAACAGACGGAATAATTCGAGTTCGCGGGCCACTTTCACAACATCGCTGGCGTTGTAGCGCCAGTGGCAATCGACTGCGATGTCGGTGTCTTTGCCCACTGCGTCGTGAACCGCGCCGATCAAACTTACCATGTGATCGATGGCGCGATTGCTGAGTGCCCGATTGTGGGGATCAGAGCCTTCTGTGCCGGGAACGTCCAGATCGAATTTCAGGGCGGTGAATCCCTCAGCTCTTTTCGCGAGAGCTTGGCGGCGGTAATCGTCGGGCGAAGCAGGCGTATCCTCGCCGCCATCGCCGAAATAATCTCGCGGTGTATATGCCGCGCCTTTTGTCTCCCAGGACGCTGGCCGGGAACGTAACACCTCGTCCAAGCTCTCAAGAGCCTCGCCTCCGTGGCAATCGGCGTAGATGCGAACCTTGTCTCGAAATTTTCCTCCCAGCAAACGATAAATGGGCACGCCGAGCGATTGGCCAAGCACATCCCAGAGCGCGGCTTCGATGCCGCTGATCGCGTTATAAATAATGCCTGCCACCGAACCTGCGCCAGAAGTTGCTAACTCCAATTTGCGGAATAAACGATGGATGTCGCTCGGGTCTTCGCCCACCAGCAGCGGTTCTAGCGAGCGCAAAATGGAAGTCAGGCCAGGAGCGAAGAAGCACTCGCCGAGTCCTTGAATTCCTTCATCGGTTTCAATGCGAACGAATGTCCAATCGAAATTGCCCTCCACCACTGCGGTCTTTAATCTTAGGATCTTCACGTCGCTCTCGATTTTCTTCCGCGCGATTATACGCTGTGGTGATTCGCCTGCGCTCGGCGGCATTCCGCGAAACTGGAAGTTGCACACAGCGGAAATTAAACAACCCGCAATGAACCAGCTAGAATGCTGCCATGGACTCGATCATTTTGAAAGCCGCGGAAAGCTGCAAGTGGGATTGCGTCAGCCTCGGAGAAGTCATGTTGCGGCTTGATCCCGGCGAGGAGCGTATCCATACGGCTCGAACTTTTCGTGCGTGGGAAGGAGGCGGAGAATACAACGTTGCCCGCGGACTCAGGCGATGTTTCGGCATGTGCACAGCGGTTATTACCGCATTTGCGAAGAACCCGATTGGGCAGTTGCTCGAAGATTTGATTCTGCAAGGGGGAGTCGACACATCGCTCATTCGCTGGGTGCCGTATGACGGAATTGGTCGAACTGTGCGCAATGGCCTGAACTTCACTGAGCGTGGATTCGGAGTGCGCGCGGCAGTCGGTTGCTCAGACCGGGGCAACACGGCGATCGCGAGCAGCCAGCCCGGCGATTTTGATTGGCAAAGTATTTTCGCCGTGAGTGGTTCCCGCTGGCTGCATACTGGAGGCATTTTCGCCGCGCTTTCTTCTTCGTCGGCATCGGTCGCGAAGGCAGCAATTGAGGCAGCCCGATCCTCTGGCACTGTCGTTTCCTATGACCTCAACTATCGCGAATCGCTCTGGAAAGGCATTGGTGGAAAGGCCAAGGCGCAGGATGTGAACCGCGAACTGGTATCGGCAGTGGATGTTCTTTTCGGTAATGAGGAAGATTTCTCTGCCACGCTCGGGGTCGCAATCGAAGGCGTCGGTGACGACTTCAGCCACCTTCCGGTTTCAAGTTATGAATCGATGCTGCGTCGCGTCGCCAAGCTTTACCCAAACCTGAAGCTCATCGCAACTACTTTGCGCACCGCGCACACGGCAACCAGTAATGATTGGGGTGCGATTGCGCTTTATCAAGGAAAGGCCATTCACGTTCCGCAGCGGCCACTGGAGATCATGGACCGCGTCGGCGGCGGAGACTCATTCGCTTCGGGCGTGATCTACGGTTTCCTTGCGGGCAAAGACCCGCAATGGTCGATTCAGTGCGGGGTGGCCCATGGGGCGCTGGCGATGACAACGCCGGGGGACACAAGCATGGCAACGCTCTCCGAAGTCGAAGCCGTAATGCGAGGGGGATCGGCTCGCATCGCACGATGAAGCGGCGATTGTTTGAAAAGAACGCTATCGAATCGCCACGAACTTCAAACACACGGGTGATGGTAGCTGGAACACGTCTCCAGTCGGCGTGAGGTGTCCGGTCTTTTGATCAATGCGAAAAACAACAATGTTGTCGGAATCCTGGTTCGCCGCCAGGAGCCATGACCCCGTGGGATCGATTGCGAAGTTGCGCGGAGTCTTACCGCCGGTCGAATCGGTCTCGACGTGTGTCAACATGCCGGTGTGGGAATCCATCGCGAACACGGCGATGCTGTCATCTCCCCGGTTCGAAGCAAAGAGTAATTTGCCCGAAGGATCGATTTCGATTTCCGCCGCCGTGTCCTCACCGGTAAATTCTTTCGGAAGCGAGGAGATGGTTTGCAGTTCATGCAGCGCGCCGGAAGTGGCATCATACGAGTAGGCTACGACTGAAGATTGCATCTCATTAAGCATGTACAGAAAACGGCCGTCGGTGCTGAAAACCAGATGCCGCGGGCCTGCGCCCGGGCTGGCTTTCAGTACTTGCGGTTGGGTTCCCAGAGTCCCCTTCACGGCGTCGAAGGAATAAACCAGCAACTGATCGAGCCCGAGATCGGCTACCACCGCAAAGCGATTATCTGGCGAGAGCGCGATAGCGTGGGCATGAGGTCCCTTCTGCCGCTCCGGATTTATGCTGGAACCTTTGTGCTGCACGAACGATGTAACCTCGCCGAGGCGTCCGTCCTTCAGCAGCGCGAAGACAGCCACGCTGCCGGAAGTGTAATTGGCAACCAAAGCGTACTTGCCTGTCCGGTCGAGAGTGATATGAGCGGGATCCGTGCCTCGCGAAGAGAGTTGGTTTAACAAAGAAAGCTTGCCAGTGTCAGGTTGAATCGTAAATGCGCTCACCGCGCCTGTTGGCTTGCCGTTGTAGGTTTCAGTCTCGTTAACTGCATAGAGAAACCGTCCCCTCGAATCAATCGCGAGAAAAGACGGTTCGGTAGCTTCGGCGGCAAGGCCCAGCGAGGTCATCTTGCCCGTCGAAGAATCGAAGCGGTAGGCATAGATTCCTTTGCTGCCGTGGTCGGTGTAGGTGCCGACGTAGACAAGATATTTCTGCTGCCCAGGTCCCGCTGCATGCGCGACCCCAAATAACACAACCGCGGCCAAAAGAAGATTAGCCAAGCGGAAAATCTCTCGAAAATACAGCATTCGGATTCTCACAAAATTCTCCCCGGCTCTGGAATTGGCTCAATGCGTCCCAGTAAGAAAATATAGCCGACAATACCCAGCAACAGAATTACGGTTGCGGTCGCGAAGGCGGCAGCAAAGGAGTGCGTTCCAGAGACGATATAGCCGGTGACGATCGGGGCTGAAATCGCCGCGATCTGGCCACAAAAGTTTACCGCGCCTCCAAGTGTACCGACGCTCTCCCGTGGCGCAATAAGAGATGGAACCGTCCATGCGACCGGTGCCGCGGCGGCTAGTCCTCCCAAGGCAAGACTGATCCAGATCAGCGCGGCTGCAGAATTGTGAGCGCTCGCCGCGCCGAAGATCGCAAGACCGAAACTCATTCCCACGACCATCACGGATTGCCGAACCCGGTTCGCATCCCAACCCCGCTGGATCAGAGCGTCCACCAACCATCCGCCTACTAGAAGATCGGTGAAAGTGGCGAACAACCAAGGCACGCTGGTGTAGAAAACTGAGTGGAACAAATCCATGTGAAGAGAAACGGAAAGATAGCTGGGTAGCCATGTCAGCAGGAGAAAGAAAGTGTAGTTGTAGGCGCCCCATCCCAAGGCAAGTCCGTAGACCTTTCGCTGTCTTAAGAGATAGCCGAGCGAAGCGCCCTTTGCTGCTTTCGCCCGGTCTTCCGGTTGAGCCCCACCGCTGAGAATAAATTGCAGCTCACTTGCTGACAGCCCTTTGTCTTCGCTGGGATTACGATAAATCACGTAGAACAGCGCAAAATAAAGAAAGCTCATGAAGCCGGTCGCGGCAAAACTCCAGCGCCAACCGAAATAGAAGAGCAGCAGGCCGATCAAAGGAACTCCGATCGCGCTGGAGAACTTTGCCGCTGCGTCAGTGATCGCCGTGGCCAGACCTCGCTCCTCTCTCGTAAACCAATATCCCAAGGCCTTAGCATTCGCCGGAAATGTTGGAGATTCGCTGACGCCCAGAAGTAAGCGTGCTCCGAAGAACCAACTCAGACCCGGAGCCAGAGCCGCTGCGAAAGACGAAATACTCCATAGCAGCGCGCTGGATCTTCCAACGCGTCGCACTCCGAGCCGGTCCAAAAGCAACCCAGCGGGCATTTGCATCAAGGCATAGGTCCAACTGAAAGCGCTGGAGAGATAGCCAAAGGCAACCAACGATAAGCCGAACGAGTCATGAAGCGCGTCGCGAGAAACCGACAAGTTAATTCGATCGAAGAAGTTGACCAGAACTCCGAAAGCCAGCAGGAAAGCAATTCGCCATCGCCTGCGCGGTACACTTGGGTTGGCCGAAATCGTTTGCGGCAATGGCGCTCCGGAAGAGTTCACTGCACGCCGATGCCAGCGAGCAATCCGCCATCGACGAGGTAATCGCCGCCGGTGCAGAATCCTGCCTTGTCCGACGCCAGAAACGCCGCCAGTTCAGCGACCTCTTCCGTGGTGCCGATACGTTGTAGCGGATGGGCCGCACCGAATCGCGCGAACGCCTCTTCAGCCGGCAGATCCGGCGCGAAGTGTGCTGCGGAGCGCGCCAGCATGGGCGTGCGGATCGAGCCCGGGCTAATCGAGTTGACGCGAATATTGTCCGCTGCATGGTCGAGTGCCAGAGCGCGCGTCAAACTGTGGATCGCCCCCTTCGATGTCGCATACGCGGCAACGCCGCGCTGGCATGCATATCCCTGAACCGATGCCAGATTGATGATGGATCCACCTCCGCGCTTTTTCATCTCCGGAATGCCGAGGTGCGCCAGAAGATAAATGCTGCCAAGATTCACCATCATGCAGCGATTCCAAGTCGCAAGGTCGGTTTCGACGACCGTGCCGAAGGGATGAATCGCCGCCGCGTTGACGATGATGTCGAGGCCGCCGTGGCGACTGACCGCCTGCGCAATTACAGCGCGCACCCGGTCGAGGTTGGTCACATCGCAATGTTCCACTAGCAGACTTAAGCCGAACTCGTCCGCTTCGCGAGACAGCTCTTCATTTGCGGCGGTGTCAATGCCGCACGCAATCACTTGCGCCGCTCCCGCCGCAAACCGCTTCGCAATTGCGCGTCCGATTCCTGTGGTACCAGTCACCAATGCAACCCGTCCAGCAAACTCTTTCATAGAAATTGGATCCTCAGTTCAGACTTTCGCGGTTCGCGCTACTCGGACAACTCAGGAAAAGCGTACTTCAAGCCCTGCATCACGCCGCGCAGTTCGGCGAGTCCTTTCAACCTGCCCACCAATGAATAGCCAGGATTTACTTTCTTGCCGATGTCGTCGGCCAAAAGGTGTCCGTGGTCGGGGCGCATAGGAATTTCATAATCGAGCCGTCCCGAGCGCCGCCGCTGCGCTTCTTCTTGCATCATAGCGCGGATCACGCCCACCATATCCGAACTGCCCGCCAGATGTTCCGCTTCATGAAACGACCCATCCGGCTCTCGCGTAACCTGCCGAAGATGCAGGAAGTGGATGCGAGCGGCGAATTCGTGAGCCATGGCCAGCAGGTCGTTATCTGCCCTTGCTCCGAAAGACCCGACACAAAAGGTCAGCCCGTTTTCAGACACATCGGAAGCAGCGAAAATCGCCCTCACGTCCTCGGCGGTTGAGACCACGCGCGGCAGACCGAACAATGACCATGGTGGATCGTCGGGGTGTATCGCAAGCCGAACTCCGACCTCCTCCGCGACCGGGACGACCTCACGTAAGAATGCGACCAGGTTGTTTCGTAGTTCAGCAGCAGTGGCACCCTCGTATTCGGCGATCAGCCCACGAATCGTCTCGCGGTTGTACGAAGCCTCGGCGCCCGGGAGCCCAGCGATGATCGTTTGTTCCAGATCATTTTTGCGTGCCTCCGACATCGAATTAAAGCGGGTTCGTGCCGCCTGAACTCGATCCTCGGAATAGTCAGCTTCAGCGCCTTTACGCTGAAGGATGAACATGTCGTAGGCGGCAAAATCTACCACATCAAAACGCAAAGCGTAACCCGTGGTAGGCAGACGCCATTTCAAGTCTGTGCGCGTCCAGTCCACCACCGGCATAAAGTTGTAGCAGACGACTTGCACACCGGCCTTCGCGACCGCGGCCAGACTGTCCTTCCACGCATCGATGAAACGCGCATAGGGTCCGGATCGAAGTTTGATCGAATTGTGGATCGGAATGCTCTCTACCACGGACCAGACAAAGCCTGCAGCGAGAATCTCATCTCGTCGTTTGAGCACCTCATCCAAGGGCCAGGGCTCAACTCGGTAGAGATGGTGCAGCGCGGAAACGATCCCGATGGCCCCGGCTTGCTTGATGTGATCGAGAGGAACCGGATCGCCCGGCCCAAACCATCGCCAAGTCTCCCTCATGACTCGAGCTTAGTCTCTGTCGAATCCATCATCGGTGAAAATCCAATGGGAATTGGAACGGCGCTCAGTGATCGGAGTAGAACAATGTGATGCGTCGGTAACGAAAACCTTAATTTTGTCCCGACTTCGAACTGTTGAGGCGAACCACTTCCCCGGTATCGAGTTGGTATTCGGCCTCGACTACTTTAAGCTTGCCCGATTTAACAGCGTCACGCACAATCTCGCTGTTTGCCTGAACATCTTTGGCACTCTGATGCACATTGTCCTTGATCGCCGCCTCGATTAAGTCGTCGGGCTTAGCGTAGCTCTTCGCTTGCGTAACCGCGGGGCTGATCTTGGTCACGATGGCATCCAGGTTCGGACTCGGCATTTTCTCACCGGAACACGCCGCAGTCACGGCCCCACATTTCGTGTGTCCTAGCACGACGAGCAAAGGACTGTGGATGTGGTCGACCGCATACTCAATGCTGCCCAAAGCCACTGGATCGGCAATGTTTCCGGCCGTGCGCACCACGAAGAGGTCGCCCAGGCTCTGGTCGAAGATTACCTCTGGAGAGACGCGGCTGTCAGAGCAGGAAAGAATGATCACATTGGGCGACTGCCCGGAAGCAAGCTTGCGGCGGAGCGGAACCAGTTCATAGGAGCGTGGTTTGCCGGCCACGAATCGTCCGTTGCCGGCCATCAGATCGTCCCAGACCGCGTCGGCAGACGGTGTGGGATGACTCGCTGCGGGGTGCGCCGAGTGCTGCGCGGGAGCCGTACCGGCTTGCTGTGCAAACCCTGAACCTATGAACGAAATTAGAACGCTGAGATATAACAGTTTGCGTTTCATGGGCGGTTCCTCCGGAATGTCGAAAACGGTACCATCCCAACCCTATGTCGTCAACACTCAACATCAGAATCTTCTGTGCACACGATTCTCACTCGTGGGAGCCAAGCACAAGATTGCGATCTGGCTCGAGCAAACCCGGTTCTCCAGGCTGACAGCCCGGCGCATCATCAGAAACACGATCGGGTTTAAGATAGCAACCGGAGGCGAGAACCGACTTTCTTTCATCCTTTGGCAATTCTCAGAACTCGAGGTAATTGTAATGTGCAGGAATATCAAAACCCTTTTCAATTTCGATCCGCCCGTCACTCCCGAAGAGATTCAAGCCGCTTCGCTCCAGTTCGTAAGAAAAATCAGCGGCTTTAACAAACCGTCGAACGCAAATGAACCGGCGTTCCTGGCTGCTGTCGATGAAGTAGCCGACGTTGCGACGCGCCTTCTCGGTTCGCTCAAGACCCATGCCCCGGCGCGAAACCGTGAAGAAGAGGCCGCAAAAGCGAAAGCGCGGGCCGCGGAAAGATTCGGCGTTTGAATCTTTCAAGCGACTTCTGCGATTTATTTCAAATGTGAAAGCGACTTCAAAGCAGCCGGTCTACAATTTCCCTTTGGCTGGGGAGCAACCGAGAGCGAATGTCGCTAAGCGGCAACCAGCGCGGAGATCCTTCCCATGAATCCTTCAGCTCGCCCTCTGCTTCCACTGCAAACACAGCGAGAACCACTGGAACGTCAGTTGAGTTGCGATATTCGAAGAGCTGCTTGTAATGTTTGACTCGCAGTCCTGTCTCTTCCAAGACTTCTCTCTTCATTGCCTGCTCAGCAGTCTCCCAGGGCACAGCGAGACCACCAGGAAACGACAGCCCTCGCCCATCGCTGCGATCAATCACCAGGACCAACTCGCCTTTCCGAATGACTCCGACAGCACAGCGGAGCCGGCCGAGGAGCGGAAGCCGGGAATAAGTGGCAAGAGCGCAGCGGGATAACACCCAGAAAAACCGACGCTTGATTTGCTGAAACGCGGTAGTCAGTGATCACACCCCCGGTGCCCGCATTCTACCCACTGAAAAAGGCGCTAAGAAACCGCTGCAGTCAGTCTCCACAAAAACTCGACTTAATCTCGTCTTATGCGAGAGAGCAAGAATTAGCCGGGACAAGCTGAAGAACATCGCACCTAATCCGTCGGCTTGTGAACTCCGACGCCCGCGCATGTGCATGTGTGAATTACGCGAGGCGCTGAATTCCCGGTCAAAACTGGATTGGTAGGCGCGGCAGGAATTGAACCTGCAACCCTCGGATTAGAAATCCGATGCTCTATCCGTTTGAGCTACGCGCCCTCGTAAGGACGAAATTCGCGGGATCAAGGGGGGTCGATCGTCCAACCCAACCAGCGAACCGTGTGTCCTGGTCCTCGATATTGTAGCGTCTAAAGCTAGACGGTGTCTTCCCGAGCAGGCTGGAGATTTTTCTCTCAGCGTTGGGACTTCCTACGAAGCAAAACGACTGAGAACATTGGTCAGGGCAAAACCTTTTTCGCGCCAACCCCGAATGCCTCCGTCCATCGAAAGCACTTGGGTGTAGCCCATTTTCTGAAGATTGTCGGCGGCCAGAGCGGACCGAAATCCACCGCCACAATAGAGCACCATAGGCGTCTCCGGATCCGGCACACGCTGTTCGACATCGCGCTCGATAATTCCTTTGCCCAGATGAACCGCGCCCGGAAGATGATCGGCGGCGTACTCACTTTCTTCACGCACGTCGATGAGCAGAAACTTGTCGCCACGGTCGAGTTTCGCTTTCACGTCGTCGATCGTCACCTCGTGAATACGCTTACGGGTGTCTTCGACGATCTTCAGAAAACGAGGGGAATGCTGATGAGTCATGGGTCCTCCATTCGCTCAATCCATTTTAGCGGAGGAACATTCTGGCGGGTGGGAACTACTGATTTGCCGCGTCGGAAACCTCGGTGATTTCGACTTTCGCGGAGACAATTGCAGCCCCTGAGGAGTGCAGCAGTCGTTGCAGATCGGCTTGCAGCTTACCGCGGTCTTCTTGTCCGAGGTCGACAAATTCGAAGGGCTGAAGATAGCCTTGGGTCGCCCACATCGGAAAGAGCATGCGTGCCTTGGTACGTACCGTGCTTTCGCCAACGTGGAAGATGACTTCAACTTTGATCCCCTCATCCAGTGGCGTTTCCAGATGCAGCAGCCCTCCGGTGACCGAGAGCTGGTGCAGCCTGCCTCGAGTTTGCCGTCCGTTTTCCAGACACACCAGCGACAAGACGGTGCCTGCAAGTTTCACTCGCGGAGCCCGTAGTTTGGCGTTTGCTGTAGCGGCTCTGGCCATACTCTACGCTCAACTATTTCACTTCACCTGCAACAAAGGGGAGATTACGAAAGACCCACTTTCCTATCTGCGGGGCGCAGTATCCCCATGAACAAGTACCGTGGAGAAGACGTTTACCGTCTTGCAAATGATATACCTCCGTCATAGATCAATGAAAACAAAAAATGTTGTGTGGACGCGATGGGGCGGCGGCTCAGGGCAATAACCCAGCCATACGACCTACCCGCGTTTGCTCTCGGTTTCTTCGGCGGCTGGCAAGTCCGGATTGGACGTTGGCTGTAAAACGCAATTAGGTCGTCCTCTCAAAAAAGATCTTGTTTTACGACTACATGTGTAGTAGTAATACATACGCTCGTAGGTCACGAAATGAGAGAACCCAAATTAGGAAAGCTCGAACTTCAGATCATGGAGACGCTTTGGACTCGTGGGCAGGCATCCATCCGGGAAATTCAAGAGGCCTTCCCCGAAAGAGCCAGACCGGCTTACACGACAATCCAGACAACCGTTTATCGCCTCGAAGGAAAAAAAGCCGTGCGACGCGTGAGGAAGCTCGGCAACTTTCACATTTTTGAAGCTGCGGTCTCACGTAGCGCAGCGCAGCGCAAGTTGATCGACGATTTGCTGACGCTGTTTGGCGGGCGCACGCAGCCCGTAATGGCGCACTTGATTGAGTCTGGAAAACTCACTCTAGCGGATGTGAAGGAAGCCGAGAAGACTCTGCGGAGGTTGGAAGGAAAGGACAACTCAGCATGATCCCCGAATATCTGTACCCGACCTGGAACGCCATCGGAGCAACGCTGGGCAACCACTTGTGGCAATCGACCTTGTTTGCCATCGTTGCCGGATTGTTGACCTTGACGTTACGAAACAACCCCGCGCGATTTCGCTACTGGCTTTGGCTGGCAGCCTCGGCGAAATTCCTGATTCCCTTTTCGTTGTTGATTGGGGTGGGAAGCCATCTGGCTTGGTCGCACCCTTCAACCTCAACGACTGCTGGGTTGTACTTTGCGATGGAAGAAGTTGGCGAACCTTTTACGCTGCCCTCGACGATTTCTCAGGCCACTTTGCCGCCAGCGTTCTCGAATCTGATCCGCCTGGTTCCACCCATTCTTGCCTCAGTGTGGCTCTGCGGTTTCGCGCTCGTCCTTTGTATATGGTACGCACGCTGGCGACGGATTTCCTCTGCCATAAGAGAAGGTGCGCCACTGCGGGAAGGACGCGAGGTAAGAACGCTGCGTCGGCTGGAGTCCATCGGAGGGACACGAAGGATCGAAATCATATTGTCACGAGCTTCTCTGGAACCGGGAATCTTTGGTATGTTCCGCCCCGTATTGGTATGGCCTGAAGGAATCTCTGAGCGCCTCGAAGATGTACACCTCGAAGGCATTCTGGCTCACGAATTGTGGCACGTGCGTCGTCGTGACAATCTGGCCGCTGCGATTCATATGGTCATTGAAGCCATCTTCTGGTTCCATCCGTTGGTCTGGTGGTTGGGGGCGCGGCTGGTGGAGGAACGCGAGCGCGCCTGCGACGAAGAAGTTGTGGAATTAGGCGGCGCACCGCAGATCTACGCCGAGGGCATTTTGAAGGTATGTGAATTTTGCGTGGAATCCCCGCTGGCTTGCATATCCGGCGTCACGGGATCCGATCTCAAGAAAAGGATGGTTCGTATTATGAACAAGACGATTGCGCGAAGGCTCGATTTCAGCAGGAAGCTACTGCTCAGCACGATTGGATTGTTGGCCCTAGCCGGACCGATCATCTTTGGCCTGGTGCAGGCGCCGAAAAGCCAGGCTCAGTCGCAGGCGGAAAACACAACCACGACGATTCCGGCGTTCAAGTCGGTTTCCATCAAGCGAGATGAGTCGTCAACGCCGACGCTTGGTGGTGGCCCGCCCCATATCAGAATGATGTTCGGGCCCGACGGGTTCAACGCAGTCCGGGTTAGCTTGCAAACGGTTATCCAAGAAGCTTACGGAGTCCAAGCCAATCAGATTGAAGGGGCACCGGACTGGCTCAAATCTGACAGGTACGATATCGAGGCGAAAGTCGACAAATCTGAGGTGAGCCAGCTGAGCCTTGACCAGCGCAGGACTGAGAGCCAGCGGATGCTTCAAATGCTCTTGGCAGACCGCGTGAAGCTCACTCTACACCGTGAAACTAAAGACCTCCCGACATATGCCCTTGTCATTGCCGAAGGCGGAGCTAAACTTCAACTGGCGAAGTCTGGAGACGAGATTAAAGGCCCCGATGGTCGGCCCATGGGAACGCACCGCATGTTCATGCGCGCTGGTGGCGGCGGCCCAAGCCTAAGCTTAGCCGCGCAAGGAATTTCCCTAGTGGATCTCGCGCAGTTGTTATCGCGGCAACTGGGTACCCCCGTCGCGGATAAAACGGAAATGACGGGCAGCTACGATTTTAGTCTGCAGTGGACGCCCGATGAGTCCCAACCCTCTCATGGAGTCGACGGTGACTCCATGCCCGGAGGCCCACCCGCGCCGGGTGCTGCCGGACCTTCGTTCTTCACTGCGATTCAAGAACAGCTTGGCCTGAAACTGGAACCGCAAACCGGTCCGACGGAGATTCTCGTGATCGATCATGTGGAGATGCCTTCGGAAAATTAGCTGCATCCAAGAATTCAAGGGATTTTCGGAGCAGAGGCAGGCGAGGACTCAAAACCTGATCCTGGAACTCTTGCGGGCTTAGCCACACTCCCATATGGCCAAGCCCTTGATTTCAGGGCGCACTTCGGGAGTCGGCGCAGTCCCAGACTAGGACAGAGCCCGGTGGGGTAACGACCGATTTATTACTGCTGTTACTTTACTGGGGCAGCGGCGGGTCATAAGCTCCGGTTTATGAAGCTGAATGCCTTGCTGGTGTCGCAGGATCGCCCGTCGCTGCGGGTGTTGGGGGCACTTCTGGACGTGCTGCAAATCGAGCATCAGACTTGCCAGTCGTCTGGCGAGGCGATCGAGTTGTTGGTGCATGGCCACTATACGGCGCTGATATTGGATTTTGATCTGCCGGGCGCAGGCCAGGTGGCGCAGGTGGCACACATGGCGTCAACTCAGCGAAGACCGGTGGTATTTGCCATGGTCAGTGCGCTTACTTCGGTTGGCTCTGCGTTCCAGTCGGTCGTGAATTTCGTCCTGTATAAGCCGCTTGCTTACGAGCAGGTGGCGCGCTCGCTGCACGCAGCGCGGCGATACATGAAGCCGAATCCGCGACACGCGCCACGGCATCAGCTGGAAACTCTGGTCTATCTTCGGTTCGGCGCGAAAGCCTTGCCCGCGATTGTGCTCGATTTGAGCGAGCAAGGTTTAGCATTGCAGGCTCCGGAGCCATTGCCGCCGGTGGAAAATGTGCCGTTGCGTTTTATGTTGCCGGGAACGTCCCATTTGGTGGAAGCGATGGGAAAAGTGATCTGGTCCGAAGATGATGGCCGCGCCGGAATGTTCTTTTTGCGCCTTGCTCCGGATTCGCGACAGTATCTCAAGAATTGGCTGGCCAAGCGCGGCGCGAAAAGCAAAGATGCTGTCCGCGTACTCTTGCCGCCACAAAAAGCACGGCGCGGGGCGCACGCGTCCCACTGAAATGCCGCACGTGATTTTCACGAGTCTTACCGACCTGCTGCGTATTCCCAGACACGAAAGCCAGCAAGGCCAAGCGCGATAATCAGGCCAGTGACCGCGCAGGCCAAGGTGAATTGGTACAAGAAACTTTCTGGATAGAACGCCTTATATTCTTTAGCTAGCCTGCTCCATCCTCGCCAATAGAGAGAATGCGGAATTTTCTGAGCCGGGGGTAGCTGCTGATTCACCCTAAAGATCATCAAGTGAAAAAGGCCAAAGGCGGGAAGATAGAACGCGATGAAGCCAATCAAGAACATTGTTTCGCGCTGATTCATTACGCGCGATTTTACTACGCGAATCAAGCCTGCACGCCGTCGAAGACGCCTTATGTGCTTCGTAGATTTTCTTCGTGCTAGACTCAGTTTTCTCTGACAACGACGCCGCATGAGTGACCTCACCTTCCTTTCAGCTGTTGCCATGGCTGCGCAAATCCGCCAGCGCGAGCTGTCGCCAGTCGAGTTGGTGGAAGCGCATCTCGCCCGCATTGAAAAGCTGAATCCAAAGTTGAACGCTTTCGTGCAAGTAGATGCCGAGGGCGCCCGTCGTCAGGCCCGAGCGGCTGAAGACGCAGTGTCCCATGAAAAGCTCGGCCCGCTGCACGGGGTTCCGATCAGCATCAAGAGTTCGATTGAAGTAAATCGCATGCGCTGCGAAGCGGGCAGCAAGCTGCGAGCCGGCCTCGTGGCCACCCAGGATGCGCCGCTGGTGTCTCGGCTGCGCAACGCAGGGGCAATCATTCTGGGAACGACCAACGCGCCCGAATTGCTCATGGCGTGGGAGACGGACAATCTTCTCTACGGTCGTACGAACAATCCGTGGGATCTTTCGCGCACTCCCGGCGGGTCGAGCGGCGGCGAGGCCGCGGCGATCGCAGCGGGATGTTCAGCGGGGGGCGTAGGCAGCGACGGCGGAGGCTCGATTCGCGTTCCGGCACACTTCAGCGGAATTTGCGGGCTCAAGCCTACGCCTGGCCGTATTCCTGCCACGGGACACTTCCCTACCTCAGTCGGACCGTTCGCATTACTCGGCGTGGTTGGGCCGATGGCGCGGACGGCTGCAGATTTGAAAGTGTTGTTCGAAGTGATGCAAGGGCCGGATGATGGCGATCCGTCGGCTGCACCAGTGCCGGTGCGCTGGCCGGATCGTGGCGATCTGAAGAAACTTCGCGTCGGATATTTCGAGGATGATGGACGTACTCCCGTTACCGCCGAGACGCGTGCCGCGGTGCGAGCCGCGGCTGAGGCACTCAAGCGGGCGGGTTTTGTGGTTGAGCCTTTTCGTCCCGAGGGTCTTGAGCAGGCGCGACAACTTTGGTGGCTGTTTTTTGGGATCGCGGGGGGAATGCTGTTGCGGCCGATGACCCAAGGGAGAGAAGCTGGGCTCAGTCCGATTCTCAAGCAGCATTTGAGTCGGGTTGCGGCTGAGCCGTCGCACACCGGTCAAACCTTGCTCGATACCTGGATCATGCGCGATGAGCTGCGGATGCAAGTGTTTTCCCAGATGCGTGAATATCCCGTTCTGCTTTGCCCGGTTGCTTCTGTACCCGCGTTTCGCCACGGCGAACGCAGCTGGAACGTAGATGGCAAGACCGTGGAATATCTCGATGCGTGGAGCTACACGGAGTGGTTCAACTTGCTGGGAACTCCGGCCGTGGCAGTTCCGTTCGGGCGATCGAACCAAGGACTGCCGATCGGAGTGCAGATCGTCGCGCGTCCATGGCAAGAAGAGTTAGTGTTGGCGGTGGCGGCAGAACTCGAAGCGCAGCGCGGAGTGTGGCAAAGACCGCAAATGGATTGAGGACAGATCTCTTTTCGGCGACGCGGTTCTCCGCCAACTCTCCAATTTTAAGACTTCCTCAATCGCCAGCGTAAAGCGCTAGTAGATTCATACTATTTCCCCGCTGTGAAAAGACGGTAACCTGTTTCCACCCAATTTCCTGTGGGTTGTTCTGACTGCCACAGGGATCGACATGTCTGATGGCGGATCCGACCCAATCGAAAAGCTCCTTCGTGTCCCGCGCATTGCCTGGGCTGATCGCGTTTTTGTTCGTCTCGGCCGTCTATCTCTACACCTTCCCTCAGCCGAATGTTTTCTATGCAGCGATCGTTTTGCTGCACGCGGTTGCAGGCGTCGTCGCCGCTGTTCTGATGGCTGTTTTGCTATTCCGACTTCTCCGGAATGGAAGCATCGTCTCACGCCTGGGGTGGGGGCTGCTTACCGTTGGAGCAATCCTCGGCCTGGTTCTGATCAATACGGGGACAGCGCGAGCGGAGTGGAACCTTCTCTATATTCACATTTTTCTGTCGCTGGCCGGCGTGGGTATCATATTTGCGGAATGGGCCGGGAAGCGCGGCTGGCTTTCGCCAAGCGTCGGCAGTGCGATCCTTCGCTGCGCAATTTGTCTGCTGGCACTCGCGGGACTCGGCTTGGCCGCGCGTTATTTACGTGAGTCTCGCTGGCAAAATCAAGCTCGCATCGTGAATCCCTCCATGCCGCCTGCGACTATGGACGGGGAAGGCGACGGCCCGGATGGGCCATTCTTTCCCAGTTCCGCCCAGGTCTACGGCGGCCAGAAGATTCCCAGCAAGTTCTTCATGGAATCCGACTCCTGCAAGCGCTGCCACGAGGACATCTACAATCAGTGGTTCAGCTCAGCGCACCATTTCTCGTCATTCAACAATCAGTGGTACCGCAAGAGTATCGAGTACATGCAGGATACGATTGGCACAAAGCCCTCGAAGTGGTGCGGCGGATGTCACGACCCTGCTGTTCTCTACAGCGGCCTGATGGATACGCCAATCAAGCAGATCGTTCATCGTCCCGAAGCGCAAGCCGGCCTGGGCTGCATGATGTGTCATTCGATTGCTGACGTGAAGAGCAGCATGGGGCAAGGCGATTTTTATCTCGAATATCCCAAGCTGCATGAACTAGCCGCGACCAAGAATCCGATCGAGCGGATGTTGCACGATTTTCTGGTGAAACTGAATCCAGAACCGCACCGCCGCGTGTTTCTAAAACCCTTCATGCGAAACCAGACAGCGGAGTTCTGCTCGAGCTGCCACAAGGTTCACCTCGATGTTCCGGTCAATCACTATCGTTGGATTCGCGGGTTCAACGAGTACGACAACTGGCAGGCCAGCGGCGTTTCTGGGCAGGGGGCGCGGTCGTTTTATTATCCGGCGAAACCTTCGCAATGCGCCGATTGCCACATGCCACTGACTCGATCGAGCGACATGGGCAACATCGATGGCCAAGTCCATTCGCATCGTTTCCCCGCAGCCAACACAGCCTTGCCCACAGCCAATGATGACAGCGAGCAACTGAAGATTACTGAGGATTTTCTCAAGAGCGGAATTCTCAGCGTAGATATTTTCGCGCTCTCTCCGGCCACAGCGCAGGTGAGTCCAGGAGTCGCCAACCGGTCGGACCTGTCGACGACTTTCGCGGTCGGCGAAGAAGCGGAGACGAAAATTACTCCTGGCCGAGAAACTGACGTCGTTCCTGTAACCGCGCCGCTGAACCGCGTGCAGCCAACCGTCCGGCGAGGCGACACAGTTCGCGTGGATGTCGTGGTTCGCACCAAGAAAATCGGGCACTTCTTCCCCGGTGGCACGGTCGATGCCTACGATACATGGCTTGAACTGAAGGGCACGGACAACAAAGGACAAACTATATTCTGGAGTGGCAGCGTCGAGGACAATGGCAAAGGCCCGGTCGAAAAAGGCGCGCACTTTTACCGCTCGCTGCAAGTCGATGCGCACGGCAATCGCATCAACAAACGCAATGCATGGGCCACCCGCGCTGTGGTCTATGTGCATCTGATTCCACCGGGCGCAGCCGATACCGTTCACTACCGCGTACGCATTCCTGGGAACTCGGGCGATAAAATCACGCTGCACGCCCGACTTTGCTACCGCAAGTTCGCCTGGTGGAATACACAGTTTTCCTTCGCCGGCATTCCCGGTCCGAATCAATCAGACTCTAAGGTTTCCCCCGACTACGACGACAGAAGGTTCGCGTTCGCAGCTTCGCTGAATGGAGTCTCGGCGAAGGAAGAGAAAATTCCTGACGTTCCTATCGTCGCTCTAGCTGAAGACGAAGTTACGCTCGGCGTAGCGCCGCACAACTCAGCTCCGACTGAGTCAAAAATTCTTCTGCGGGCCGACGACTGGCAGCGCTGGAACGATTACGGCATTGGTCTGCTGCTGCAAGGGGATCTAAAAGGCGCGGAGGCGGCCTTCGAGAAGGTGACGGAGATCGATCCTAAGAATCCTGACGGCTGGGTGAACATCGGTCGCGCCGCCGTGCAGGAAGGTGACATGGATCGTGCTCGCGCGGTGTTGACGAAAGCATTGTCGTTGACTCCCGACCTGGCGAGAGCCCATTTCTTCTATGCTAAAGTTTTGCGCAGCGATGGCCGCTACGACGACGCGGCTGACCATCTCCGCAGGGTTCTCGCGCAGTATCCACGGGATCGTGTGACGCTGAACGATCTGGGACGCATTCTTTTCCTCCAGCGCAAATACACGGAAGCTGTGAACGTGCTGCAAACTGTTCTCTCGGTCGATCCGGAGGACTTGCAAGCTCATTATGACCTGATGCTGTGCTACAAAGGCCTTGGGGACGAGAAGCAAGCTCATGAACACGAGCTGCGCTACCTGCGTTTCAAAGCCGACGAAGCTTCACAAGCTATCACCGGCCCGTACCGCCAACTGAATCCCGAGGACAACAACGAGCGGCAAGCCATCCACGAACATGTTTCTGTACCGCTAGCCACAGGTCACGCAGGGACGGGTCTTCGATCCGCCCAGGCCGACCGTGGCTCAGCTCATCGAATTGGCTTGGCTGGAGGCTCGAGATAAATGCGCATGAAGTTTCTTTTCATCTTGATTCTCTTGGCGGCATCCGCAACTGCGCAGCAGATCCAATTTCGCGACATCACTTCGCAAGCCGGCATTCGCTTCGCCCATAACAACGGCGCATTCGGGAAAAAATATCTGCCCGAGACCATGGGGTCGGGTTGTGCCTTCATCGATTACGACAACGATGGCTGGCCCGACATTCTGCTGGTGAATAGCGAAGATTGGCCGGGACACCAGCATGCTGAATCCACGCTGAAGCTCTATCACAACAACCACGACGGCACCTTCACCGACGTCACCCAGAAGGCTGGTCTAGCGGTTTCGATGTATGGCATGGGCGTTGCCGTAGGGGATTACGACAACGACGGCTTCGACGACATTTTCATCAGCGCCCTTGGCCAGAGCCGTCTGTTCCACAACGACGGCAATGGCACCTTCACCGACGTAACGAAAACTGCTGGATTGTGGGGGCCGAATGAGTTCTCCACGAGCGCGGCGTGGGTGGACTACGATCGCGACCGCAAGTTGGACTTAGTGGTCGCGAATTACGTGCAGTGGTCTGAAAAGAGCGATCTGTACTGTACCCTCGATGGCGCGCACAAGTCTTATTGCACGCCGGAATCCTACAAAGGCTTTTCAGCGCGGCTGTGGCATAATCTGGGCAATGGAAAGTTTGAAGACGCCACGCAGAAGGCCAAGTTCTACGATCCGACTTCCAAGAGCTTGGGCGTGGCCATCATCGATTACAACGGAGATGGCTGGCCCGACATTCTGCTCACTAACGATACGCAGCCAAACAAGCTGTACTTGAACAAGCACGACGGCACTTTCGAAGAGAAAGCCGTTTCCGCTGGAATCGCATTCAGCGAAGATGGAGTGGCCCGCGCCGGCATGGGTGTGGATGCGGCCGACTACGATCGTTCCGGCCGCCCCAGTCTTATCATCACGAACTTCGCCAATCAGATGCTCTCGCTCTACCACAACGAGGGCAACGGCCTGTTCGTGGACGAAGCGCCGCAATCGGAGGTCGGACGCGCGACGTTAGTGACGCTGGGCTTCGGCTGCTTCTTCTTTGACTACGATAACGATGGCTGGCCTGATATTTTCGTGGCCGACGGACACATCGAGAGCGAGATCGAACGAGTGCAAAAGCGAGTGACCTATGCGGAGCCGCCGCACATGTTTCGCAATCTGGGCGGTGGTAAGTTTCAGGAAGTGACGGCGTCCTTTGGGGCTGCTTTTGCCAGCCCGAAAGTCGCTCGCGGCGCGGCCTACGCCGATATTGATAACGATGGAGCGCTCGACGTGCTGATAACCACGAACGGCGGTCGCGCCTACCTGTTTCACAACGAAGGAGGAAGCAACCGCAGTCTCCGCGTAAAGTTGGTGGGCACGAAGTCGAACCGCGATGGCATCGGCGCGGTTGTGCGCGTGACCTCTGGCGCGAGTGACGGCAAGAAAGATCAGCAGGAGCAGACCATTCACAGCGGATCGAGTTACCTGTCGCAGAGCGAACTGGTGCTGACCTTTGGCCTCGGCGATAAAACCAAAGCCGATGCGATTGAAGTGCAGTGGCCGAGCGGGCAGGCCGACAAACTCACGAACGTGGCAGGAAGCCAGACCATTACGATTCAGGAAGGCAAAGGCTTGGTCGTAAACAAAGCTTACAGCAAGCCTTGGATCTTCAGCACTCCCAAGTGACAATCGGTCGATCGCCCAAGACTCGCGAGTTTAGCACTAAAGCTCATCTACGGATTCCTTTGTTTACATTCGAGCCCTTTGTGGTTAACTGGTTTTTCGCATGACTACGAAGGTTCCCCTCGTTTGTGCCAGCATCGTTTTGACGGCCATCGCTATGCTTGCAAGCGGTTTGCAAAGTGCGCCTGCCGGAAAACTACTGGACAAATCCATTGAAGCGGCTCGTCTCAATGACCTAGGCGCTGCTTACATGAACCAGCAGCTCTTTGAAAAAGCGCTGAAGGCGTTTGAACAGGCGGCAGCGCTCGATCCCAAATTCCCGATCGCTTCAATGAATGAGGGCATCGCGTTGCTTAATCTCGGGCGGATCGACCCTGCCAGGCAATTTCTTGAGCAAGCCGTTAAACAGAATCCCAGCAATCCTTATGCCTGGTACAACCTCGGAATGCTGGAAAAGAATTCCGCGAACGCGCAGGCCGCGGTCGATGCCTTCCGCCGCGTCACCGGGATTGAGCCGAATGACGCGGACACGTGGTATTTTCTGGGCGCTTCATATGCCCAAAACAAACAGTATCCGGAAGCGATTGACGCGTTCCAAAGCGCGTTGAAACTAAACCCATTGCATGCCTCGGCCGAATTCGGACTCTCTCGCGCGTACCAGCAATCAGCTGATCTCACCCACGCTCGCGAACATCTGACTCGCTTTCAATACATCACGCAAAACAAGTTAGGATCGCCGATCAGCTTGGCATATGGCGAACAGGGAAAATATTCGCTCGCGGAAGAATCGCCGTCCGGTCCGGTTAAAGTGCTACCGGCAATTGACGTTCGCTTCGTCGATGCAACTGACAAAGCTGGGTTGAAGACAAAATCATCGACTGCCAAGGATGTTGCTTCTTACGCCGGGCCGGGCGCGTGCTTCCTCGATTATGACAACGATGGTCGCATCGACATCTTTCTGCCCGACAACGGTAAGGAAGGTGGAATGTCGCTGTATCACAACCTGGGCAACGGCAAATTCGAAGAAGTAACGAAGAAGGCGGGCCTCGATCCAAAATCGCATGCGACTAACTGCACGGCCGGAGACTACGACAATGACAGTTTTACCGATTTGGCAGTGACTTTGAACGGGCGCGTGATTCTTCTCCACAACGAGAAGAATGGAACGTTCAAAAATGTGACGGACGCTGCTGGAATCAACATCGAAAGATTCGACGCAGGGTTGACTTTCATTGACTACGATCACGACGGCGATCTTGACCTGTTTGTTACCGGCACTCCTGAAAAGCCGGGGACGGCAGCGTCCAGAAAACTGACCGGCGCGAATGTGATGCTGCGTAACAACGGCAACGGTACGTTTACTGACGTCACGGAGTCAGTGGGACTTGAGGGTGACACACCGAATCATTCTTCCGTCGGTACCGATTACAACAATGATCGCGCGGTCGACATTGTCGTGACGGGGATGGGTGGCGGAACACCTAGTCAGGGTTCGCCGGGGACTTTGATTTATGAAAACCCTCGGGAAGGCAAATTCATCAAGCGGCCCCTCTGGTCTTCTCCGATAGCTTCCGAAACTTCGGGAGTCGCAGCTCTCGATTTCAATCACGACGGATGGATGGACATTGCCTTCGGTCAATCTGGTACGCCTGCTTTGACGCTCTGGCGCAACAATCAAGGTAAGAGTTTCGAATCGATCGCACTTCCGATCAGCAACTGGGTGCGCGGTTTCGGCGTGGCGGCGATCGACTATGACAACGACGGCTGGGTCGACTTGGTCGCTGTCGCTGAAACTGCCGACGGCCGTGGCGAAGTCCGTCTGTTCCGGAATCTCGGGCCTGACGGTTTCAAGGATGTCACCGCCGACGTCGGCCTCGACAAAATTCAGCTCAAAGATCCACGCGCCATTATCAGTGGCGATTACGACAATGATGGCGCTACCGATCTGCTCATCGCCCAGAATCACGGTCCGGCTGTCTTGCTGCGGAACGAAGGAGGCAACAAGAACCACTGGCTTCGCCTCGCTCTTAAAGGATTAAACGACAACAAGAGCGCTATCGGAACCAAAGTCGAGGTGTTTGCAGGAGGGAATCGCCAGAAATTTGAGATCGCGGGATCGTCTGGTTATCTCGGACAGAATTCGCCGTATCTCAACGTCGGCCTCGGACAAGCTACCCAGGCCGACGTTGTTCGCATGCTCTGGCCAACCGGAGTCCTACAGGACGAAGTCGAAGTCGCGGCCGACCATGAACAGAAATATTTGGAGATGAACCGCCGCGGAAGTTCGTGCCCCACCCTTTTCGTTTGGGATGGCAAACGCTACGAGTTAGTCGGGGACATGCTCGGCGCTGGAGTGGTCGGACACTGGATTGGCCCCAGCCAGCGCGACATTCCGCGACCGACGGAATACATCAAGATTGATCGCGGGGCCATTCGGGAAAAGGATGGCAAGCTCAGTTTCCGCTTCATGGAGCCGCTCGAAGAGGCCGTGTATCTCGATGAGGCAAAGCTGCTGGCGGTCGATCATCCGGCCGAGCTCGAGGTTTATCCCAACGAATATTTCGCCAGCAATCCGCCGTATCCACCTTTCAAAGTCGTGATCAGCCGGGATGCGCGCCCTCCTGCGGCGGCGCGGGACGAGCACGGCCACAATGTGCTCCCTGATCTGTTGGCGCATCGCTACTTCGGCGATTTTGGCCTGACTCAATTTGCGGGCTTTGCCAAGTTGCACACCCTCGAACTGGATCTTGGCGAATCCTACGACGGTGGCCCACTTTGGCTGCTGCTTCACGGCGAGGTCGAATATTACTCCGCAAACAGCATGTACGCTGCGTCGCAGGCCGGGATCGAGTCCATTTCTCCTTATGTGGAGGCGCTCAATGCCAACGGGAAGTGGATCCGCGTGATCGACGATATGGGCTTCCCCGCGGGCGGACCGCGCACCATGACTGCCGACTTGACCGGCAAGCTGCCGCCAGGAACTCGGCGGATACGGATCTCGACCAACCTGCAGATCTATTGGAACAGCATCCTGATTGATCGGACGAGGCAAAATCAGGACGTTCGTCTTACGACGGCTCCGCTGGCTCGCGCCGATCTGCGTTTTCACGGATTTCCGCTGAAGATTGAAGGCAACCCACCAGGTAACGTCGCGTACGTCTACGAAAAGGCCAGCCCCACCGGGCCCTACACGCGTCCAGCCGGCGCCTATACGCGCTACGGTGATGTGCTCCCCCTGCTGACTTCGCTTGATGACCAGTTAGTTGTTTTTGGATCAGGCGATGAAGTGGCTCTGGATTTCGATCCATCGAAACTTCCTGCACTGCCGAGGGGCTGGGCCCGCGACTACTTTTTTGTCGCCAATGGTTACGAGAAGGACATGGATTTCTACGCCTACGACTTCGGTGACGTCGATCCGCTGCCCTTCAGCACTATGCCCGGATATCCCTATCCCTCGGACAAATCATTTCCACTCGATGACCAGCACTTGAACTACATCCTGGAATACAACACGCGTTACATGTCGGGGAATGAATCGCGAGGCTACCGGTTCGATTATCCTCCGGCAAAGTGATGTCAGTTTTCAGCGCACGAAATCGTTTTAATAGTTGACAGTTTCGCTGCGGCATAATCCAATACCCGCACATGGCTTCCACTCCTACCGGCACTCCCGCGCGTCTGCGGCGAACTCTGACTCTCTGGGACCTGATCCTTTACGGCGTCATCGTGATTCAGCCAGTCGCGCCGCTATCTGTGTTCGGCGTGCTCAGCGATCGCGGTCGCGGGCACGTGGTCACAACGGTTCTGATCGCGATGGTGGCGATGCTTTTTACTGCCATCAGCTACGGCCGCATGGCGCGGGCCTATCCCAGCGCGGGTTCGGCTTTTACTTATGTCGGACAGGAGATTAATCCAGCGCTGGGCTACGTTACCGGATGGAGCATGGTCATGGATTACATGCTGAATCCGATGATCTGCACCGTCTGGTGCAGTCAGCAGGCCCACGTGTTTGCCCCCGGAGTTTCGTACGGCTTCTGGGCGGTCTTTTTTGCATTGGTTTTCACCGGCCTCAATGTTCAGGGAGTAAAAACGTCCGCGCGGGTAAATACCGGATTGGCCGCCGCAATGGGTATAGTGATCGTGATTTTCTTCGTGGCCGCGGCGCGTTATGTCTTTGGAAATCCGCACAGCGATCCCGGCTTCTTCACTCGCCCTTTCTACGATCCGCAGATGTGGAACACGAAAGCCGTGCTGGGCGGCACTTCCATCGCCGTGCTCACTTACATTGGCTTTGACGGCATCTCAACGTTGTCCGAGGAAGCCGAGAACCCGCGACGCAACATCCTGCTGGCCACCGTGCTGACTTGCCTCGTGATCGGTATTCTTTCCGCGGTCGAAGTGTATGCCGGGCAGCTAATATGGCCGGCTTCGCAGCCCTTCCCCAATGTCGATGCGGCATTCACTTTTGTTGCCGCACGCGCGTGGCCGCCCTTGCTCGCGATCGTCGGATTCACGCTGCTGGTGGCGAATTTCGGGTCTGGCATGGGAGCGCAATTGGGCGCGGCGCGCTTGTTATATGGCATGGGACGCAGCAATGCCTTGCCCAGGTCGTTTTTCGGAGCGGTTGATTCCAGGTACCATGTGCCGCGCAACAACGTGTTGTTCGTGGGAGCGATCGCATTGGGCGCTGCGCTGCTGGTCAATTATGGGCTGTTCAGTTACGGCCTAGGTGCGGAGATGCTGAACTTCGGAGCTTTGATCGCTTTCATGGGCGTCAATGCGGCAGCGTTTGTCCGCTACTATCTCCGCAGCGAAGAAAAGAAAATGACGAACCTGATTCCGCCGGTTGCGGGATTCTTCATCTGTTTGTTGCTCTGGCTGAATCTGAGCCGCCCCGCTAAAATCGCGGGCACAGTCTGGATGGTGGTCGGCATCGCCTTCGGAGCGTGGAAAACGAAGGGATTCCGCAGCAACCTGGTCGATTTCGAACTTCCGCCGGAAGAAGGCTAGTCTTCATAGTCAGTAACAGGAAACCCTCTTGGGCAGACCGATATCGATAACCGTTCGTCAGTTGCCAGTTCGCGCTGGAGAAACGCGGGTTTCGGGATGACCAGTTTTAGGCAAGTAAGCGTGATGACCTCTCAGCCTCCTAACCCTGCCGCCCAGTCCTGCCTTGGTTTATAATATTTAGCTCGCCCTTGTACTCCGGAGTGATTAGACGATGATTCGATTTCTGCAGACCCCTGGCCCGATCAAAAAAATTGTTCTTGGCGGATTGCTGACCGTTATTTCTGTCTTCATGGTGATCACCTTAGTCCCTGGCTTTGGCAGCACCGACTTTTTTGGCACCGCGCCGACGCGCGGAGTTGTGGCCAAAGTAGCTGGCGCTGATATTACGAGCCAAGAGGTTCAGCGTCAGGCTCGGGAGATGGTGCACCAGCAGTTCCCGCGCGGCGGAGCGCAAGCCTCGATGTTGCTGCCGTTTTTCGCGTCACAAGCGGCCCAACAGTTAATTCAAAGGCAAGCCCTGATTGCCGAGGCTGAGCACCTCGGTTTGCGAGCGACGGATGAAGCCGTGCGCGACGAATTGCAGCATGGCCGTTATAGTGAAACCTTTTTTCCCGCGGGCAACTTCATCGGCGAGGCTGCCTATGAGGAATTACTGCAACAGCACGATCTCACCGTAGCCCAGTTCGAGCGCAGCGTGAAGGAAGACATTCTGATTGATAAGGTGCGCAGCCTGGTCGCCGGCGGAGCCATGGTCACGGATGCCGAGATTCGGCAGAAATTCGAGAAAGAAAACACTAAGGTCAAGTTCGACTATGCAGTGCTGCGAAAGGATGACATTCTCAAAGAACTGCATCCCACGGACTCGGAATTAAAGGCCTTCTACGATCGTAACAAGGCGTCCTACAACAACTCGATTCCGGAGAAGCGCAAAATCAAGTACGTGCTCATTGATACTGCGAAACTGCAAAGTGAGGCGCAAGTCAGCCAGCAGGATCTGCAGAATTATTACGATCAGCATCGCGACGAGTTTCGCATGCCCGAGCAAGTCAACGTGCGCCAGATCCTGATCAAGACTCCCCTGCCTGGTTCAGACGGCAAGGTTGATCAGAAAGGCGTGGACGCCGCGCAGAAAAAGGCGCAGGACGTTCTCGCGCAATTAAAGGGCGGGGCTAAGTTCGAAGATCTGGCCAAGAAATATTCCGAGGACCCGAGCAGTAAAGATGGGGGATCCGTAGGTTGGATTAAGCGCGGAGGATTTCCCGTCCCCGAAGTCGACAAAGCCGCATTTTCGTTGGCCAAGGGCGGGACCAGCGACGTAATCAATGCCGGCTACGCGTTCGTCATTCTCCGCGTGGACGATAAGCAGGACGCGCACGTGAAGACGCTGGCGGAAGTTAAGGATCAGATCGAACCCCTCATAAAGCAACAGAAGGCTCAGCAGGCCGCGGATTCCGAAGCCAATGCGCTGCTTGCGCAGGCGCGAAGTGGCGGCCTCGACAAAGCGGCTGCCGCTAAGAACATGCCGGTAGTGGCAACGGACTTTATCAGCCGCACGGATTCGTTGCCCGGCATTGGGAGTTCGCCGCAATTCACGGAGGCCGTGTTCGGCGCAGCCGAAAAATCTCCGCCCGATGAAGTGCAAGTGCCGCAGGGCTTTGTGATACTTGAATTGGAAGCCATCAAACCACCTGGCACGCCGACCTTCGAGGAGATCCACAGCCGCGTGGAGACGGAGTTCAAAAACGAGCGGGCTGGAGCGCTGTTGACGCAGAAGACCCGGGAACTCTCGGACCGTGCCAAGGCTGATCACGACCTGAAGAAGGCCGCGAAAGAACTCGGGGCGACGATGAAGACCAGCGATTTCGTATTGCCAGATGGGCAGGTTCCCGACATTGGTTCGATGTCCGGTGCGGCTTCCGTCGCCTTCACTCTCAAGCCGGGCGACATCAGCGGTCCGGTCGACAGCGGCAATACCGGTGTTGTGTTGGCGATTCTCGACAAGCAGGCGCCGACGGACGCGGACTTTGCCGCCAAGAAAGATCAAATTCGCGATACCTTGGTTCAGAACAAGCAATCCGAATTGTTCGGACTGTTTATGGCGAACCTGCGTGAGCAAATGGAGAAGTCAGGAAAGATCAAGATTAATGAGCAAGAGATGAAAGCCTTGACCAAGCAACAAGGCGGGGGCGAAGAAGGCGAATAGCGCGTGAGTAGGCAAAGAAAGCTCGTACGTCGCTGTTGCGGTGACGGAACTGTGTGTCCCGCGTGTCCCGTGTCTTGAAAATTCTCTTAAGCGAGAAGTTCAGGTAAGTCGTAAAGCCAATCTCGCTGCGAATCCTGCTCATAGCCTCATAATTCAGACGGAACCGTGGTCACATGACATTTCCTCGCCTGACCGGAATTCTGCTGCATCCGAGCTCGCTACCCTCGCGTGGCGGCGTTGGCGATCTCGGCCCAGCTGCCTATGAATTCCTCGATTTCCTTGCAGCCGCACACCAGGGCCTGTGGCAGGTGCTGCCACTGGGACCGCCGGCAAACGGAAATTCTCCCTATTCTTCGACCTCTGCCTTTGCCGGCAATCCCCTGCTGATTAGCTTGGAGCGCCTGGCCGAGCGCGGTTGGATTGACGGTGCGAAGTTAAGTGAAGTTTCTAACCCCGTTGGTCCGATCAATTACGATCGCGTTTACGAAGGCAAGATTCCCCTGCTTGAGGAAGGCGCTCGCAAGTTTCTCGATTCTGCTCCCGCAGCCGCGAAGTCGCGCTTCGATCGATTCTGCACGGACAATACGTGGTGGCTGGAAGACTTTGTTCTGTACGACGCCTTGAGAGATCGCTACCAAAAGCAGGCCTGGAACGCGTGGCCGAATGCACTGGCGCGCCGCGACGCCGCGGCGCTGCAAACTGCCCGTACCGAACTGGCGTCGGAAATGGCTGCTGGCAGGGTTATTCAATTCTTTTTCTATGAACAATGGCGCGCCTTGCGGCGCTACTGTGCACAGAAATCCATTCGCGTCGTGGGCGATATTGCTATCTTTGTCGATTACGACAGCGTTGACGTCTGGGCCAACCGAGAGCTATTTCGTCTGAAGGACGACCTGAGTCCCGAGTTCGTTTCCGGCGTACCTCCCGACGCCTTTAGCGCCACCGGCCAGCGCTGGGGAAATCCTGTTTACGACTGGAATGCGATGCGCGCGGAAGGCTATCAGTGGTGGGTACGGAGGTTGCGCTGGGCTACGCAGACTTGTGACTTCATCCGGCTTGACCATTTTCGCGGCTTCTCGCAGTTCTGGGAGATTCCTGCCAGTGAGCCCACCGCCATTCACGGCCGTTGGGTCGACGGCCCGAAAGACGAGCTTTTCAACAAGCTGCGCGAAGAATTGGGTGGGCTACCCTTTTTTGCCGAAGACCTGGGCTACATTACGCCGGACGTGATCGAACTGCGTGAGCGGCTTCACATTCCAGGCATGGCGGTGTTGCAGTTTGGTTTTGGCGATCCAGGCGCGCACATGTACTTGCCGCATCGACTTACTTCTGATCGTGTCGTTTACACCGGCACTCACGACAATGACACGACTCTGGGCTGGTGGAAGTCAAGCGCGACGGACTACGAGCGCCGCGCTGCGAACGCTTACGTTGGAGATTGTGCGGATGGAATAAACTGGGCTTTCATCCGGGCAATTCAGGATTCCGTCGCCAGTTTTTCTGTGGCTCCTCTGCAAGACGTACTCGGCTTAGGCAGCGAAGCCCGTCTCAATACTCCTAGCGTAAAGAGCGGCAACTATCTTTGGCGATACCAGCCGGGATCGCTGAAGCCTGAATTCGCCGAGCGTCTCGCGAACCTCGCCGAAGTCGCCGACCGGCTCCCACAGCCCGTTTCCGTGCCGCCAAGTGAAGAGTTCGCCGCTTGATCTGTCTGCGATTGTACAGTGCGACATTATGAAAAAAGGCGCGGGACTCCGAACGATTTCTCCGCTTCGTCTGTGGTCTCTGTTGCCGCAGCTAGAGACTTCGCATTTGCCGGACGTGTTGATGTTCGCGGCGGCGATAGCATTGTTTTACGGCGTTCTCGTGGTTGCACGAACCTGGCTAGGCCCATTCACGCCATCGGTTGAAATTTCGCAAAGCCCGCTGGCGCTTCCTGCCTACGCCGGCCTGTCGCTCCTGCGCATAACGATTGCGTATGGGCTGAGCTTGGTTTTCACCCTCGTGTATGGCTACGTGGCTGCCTACAATCCCCGGGCTGAACGTTTCATGATCCCGCTGCTGGACGTTCTGCAGTCGATCCCTGTGCTCAGCTTTTTGCCGGGAGTCATGCTGGCCATGGTTGCGCTATTTCCAAGCCGCCAGTTGGGTGTCGAACTGGGAGCAATCCTGCTTATCTTCACGGGACAAGTTTGGAACATGGCATTTAGCTTCTATGCCTCGCTCAAGAGCATTCCGCGCGAAATGCGCGAAGCAGCCAGGATTTACGGCTTCAGCTGGTGGCAACGCTTCACGGAAATGGAGCTGCCGTTTGCCGCGATTGGCCTGGTGTGGAACTCGATGATGTCGGTGGCCGGGGGATGGTTCGCCCTCATGGCTTGCGAAATGTTTGTCCTCGGCTCGCGTGATTTTCGCTTGCCCGGCCTTGGCTCCTATCTGCAAACCGCGGCCAGCGCCGGCGATACGCGATCTATTTTGCTGGGCGTCTTCACCATGATCGCGGTGATCGTATTGCTCGATCAATTCGTCTGGCGGCCCGTGATCGCATGGGCGGAGAAGTTCAAAGTCGAGCAAGTGGAAAGCGCGGAGGTGCCCCACTCTTGGGTGCTCCATCTGATACAGCATTCGCGCAGCCTGGCACAAATACAACAAAAAGCCATCTTCCCATTGCGTGAGTCGCTCATGTCGTATTTCTCTCGTCGCCACAGGGCAGAACCGGTGGCCGGAGCTGGAATCCGGTGGAGGACATGGCTGCTCGGTATTCTGGGCATCGCCGCTTTAGGCATGACCGGATATGCAGTGATTCGAGTTGCGATTTTACTGACTGGACTCAATCACTCCGAGGCAACTGAGCTGGGACAAGGGCTTGGCGCTACTTTCCTTCGCGTCATCGCCGCTCTCATAATTGGCGCAGCTTGGACTATTCCCGTTGGGGTAAAGATTGGATTCAGCCCACGCCTGGCTCGCGTGGCACAACCGCTGGCTCAGATCGCTGCGTCCGTCCCCGCGAATGCGTTTTTCCCGGTCATTCTGCTGATTCTGATTCGCCTGGGCGGAGGACTCGGAATCGGTTCCATTCTGCTGTTGTTGCTCGGAACGCAGTGGTACATCTTATTTAACGTGATCGCCGGGGCGATGGCGATTCCCACCGACCTGAAGGAAGTCTGCTCGGTATGCCGCATCAGCGGCGTGGAACGCTGGCGAAAGCTAATCCTTCCAGGAATCTTCCCGTATCTCTTGACCGGCATGGTGACTGCGTCCGGCGGCGCATGGAACGCCAGCATCGTCGCCGAATATTTTCATTTCAAGGGGCAAACATTTTCTACCATAGGCTTAGGCTCTACGATAAGCCAGGCGACCGACACTGGAAATTATGACCTGCTGATCGCAGCCACGATCGTGATGGCAGCCATGGTTGTCACCGTGAACCGTCTGCTTTGGCGGCGTCTCTATCGGCTCGGAGAAACGCGCTTCCGATTGGAAAGCTAGACAAAAAGGCCGGGACCCTTCGATCCCGGCTGCAGTTGGCTGGTTGCCCGGAAAAAATTGACCCGTTTGCGCGGCGTGAGCGAAGCGGGAGTCGCGCGCCGAAACCCTGAGCGCAGCGAAAGACTTCAAGTCGGCCCGCTGCGAATTTCTGCGTTAAGCGCTTCTCCGCGGGCGCACTGTCAAATCCCGCACTTGAGTCAAAATGCTCGACATCTGCATGCCATTCAGTTGATTTACGAAGGGCAGCATCTCCGCGATGAACTGGTCCTGCATCAGTTCGCGGACCTCTTCCTGCCGGTTACGCTCACCACCTCTGAGAAGATCAGGCACAGTAACCTCCAGCGCGCGCGCCAGCCGCTCCAGAGATGACAGCGTGGGAGTTGCCTTCTCGTTTTCGATCTTGGAAACGTAAGTTCGCGGCACGGACATGCGCGCCGCAAGCTGCCGCTGGCTGAGGCCGTTGCGCAGTCGCATAGAACGGATCGATGCTGCCAGATGCAAGTGCCCGCGCCCGTGGCCATTGGTTGGCATCATCTGGGGCGGAGGCGGCGCCGCGATTACTTCCGGCTCATCCTCATCTAACGAGGCATGGCAGCGTCGGCAAAGATCGTTACTGGTACGGAATTGAACCAGCAGGCATTTATCGCAACGGACGACTTCCCTGGAATCTACTGGGGCAAGAGTGGTGGCCATCTAAGGTGTGGGAGGGCCAGAGCGGGCTTCTCCTGGAACCGAGTGAACCAAACTAGATACGGTTCCCAACCTGCAGCGTAATCTGAGGTACAACCCCTGTGGATGTCAAGCACAATCTGCAAAGTAAAATCGAAGTATGATGTTAGGGAAGAAAAATGAAACTCTGATCAAAACAAATTCTTGGGCATGCTTTTTGGACAGCCGTGGAAGGGCACGGCTTCAGCCGTACCGAGAAGGTCCAATAAATACGAGGGCTTTAGCCCCTGCGGTTGGACGTTGTGTTCGTTTCATCCATGCAAATGATCCAGGCCCATTAGGAGCGAGATGACGATTAATCGCGAAACAGCATGGGGTTTACTAACTGAGTTCACCCAGTCAGAAAGTTTGCGAAAACATGCCTTGTCGGTCGAGGCCTGCATGCGTGCCTACGCTCGAAAAGTGAGCGGTGACGAGGCGCTCTGGGGTATCGTCGGTCTACTCCACGACTTCGACTACGAGAAATATCCGAGTCTCGACGACCATCCATATAAGGGAAACGAGATTCTGAAAGAGCGCGGCTACCCAGAGGAAATTCGCCGCGCAATCATGTCACACGCCGAATACACCGGCGTGACCCGTGACTCTGCGATGGAGAAAGCCCTCTTTGCCTGCGACGAACTGGCTGGATTCATCACCGCGGTCGCCTTGATCAAGCCGGGGAAGTCTCTAGCCGAGGTAGATACAAAGTCCGTACGAAAGAGGATGAAAGACAAAGCCTTCGCACGGAAGGTAAATCGAGACGACATCGTGAACGGCGCCGCGGCTTTGGGCACCGATCTGGACGAACACATCACATTCTGCATCGAAGCCCTGAAGCCAATCGCGGACGAGTTGGGGCTCGACGGAAGTGCTGCTAAGAGCGCCTAACACCACGTGAGGATAGCCGAGAATGCCGCCCCGGCTCGCCAGCCGGTCGAAACGCGGCCAGTCACGGGCCGTGAGTTGGAGTTACTTCAGCGCCTCCGCCACTTTCCCACTCGCAATCAAATCTGCAATGCGCGCGAAATCGTGGTACATCACTCGATCTTTATCCATTGTCGGACAGACCGACCGAATCGCAGCATAGGCTGCCAGTCCACGCTTGCCAGTCTTAAGCGGTGCCACAAAGTCCAGCGCTTGCGCTGCAGCCATGGCCTCGATCGCCATCGCGTTACGAGTGTTTTCGATGATTCGCTTCAGTTTCAGCGCCGCCGTCATTCCCATCGAAACGAAATCTTCCTTGTTGCCCGACGTGGTGATGGAATCCGCCGAAGCGGGATGCGCAAGGATTTTATTCTCACTCACCAGCGCCGCCGCCGTGACCTGCGGCATCATGAATCCAGAATTGAGCCCCGCACCTGCAGCCAGAAACGGAGGAAGACCTTCGTTGAGTGCCGGATTCACCAACCGCTCTAATCTTCGTTCCGAGACGCCGGCCAGAGCGCTTAGAGCGATTCCGAGAAAATCCAGGGCGAATGCTACCGGCTCGCCGTGGAAATTCCCTCCCGAAATCACGTCGCCCTCGCCGTCTGCGTGCTTCGGGTTCTTCACGAAAACCAGGGGATTATCAACCGCCGAGTTGATCTCAGTCTCCATCACCGCACGACAGTGGGCCAGTGTATCGCGCACCGCTCCGTGCACCTGTGGCATGCAGCGCAGAGAATACGCATCCTGCACCCGGGCGCAATCACGATGCGACTCACGGATCTCGCTGCCTTCGAGCATACGCCGCAGATTGCCCGCGGTTTTTAGCTGACCGGGGTGCGGACGCGCCCGATGGATGCGTTCATCGAAGGCCGCATCTGTGCCGTGCAACGCGTCGAGGGTGAGCGCCCCGATCACGTCCGCCGTGTCCACCAGCGTCTCCGCCGCAAGCAGAGCCAGGATTCCGACCGCCAACATTCCTTGCGTCCCGTTGATCAGCGAAACCGCTTCCTTCGCTTCGAGCACTACGGGTTTAATTTGAGCTCGACGCAAAGCCTCCGCACTCGAAATGCGAATGCCTCCGTCGTCCAGGCACTCACCTTCGCCAATCAAGGCTAGAGCGAGATGGGCCAAGGGTGCTAAATCTCCGCTGGCACCTACGCTGCCCTGCGACGGAACAAATGGCGTGACTCCGCGGTTCAGCATCTCGCAAAGAGCATCGACGATTTCAGCGCGCACGCCGGAGAAACCCTTGGAAAGAGAATTGGCGCGTAGCAGCATCATGGCGCGAACCTCGGCTGCAGCCAACGGCTCGCCCACACCAACCGCATGCGACCGCACCAGGTTCACCTGCATTTCACGTATCTGTTCGCCCGCAATTCGCACATCGCTAAGCTTGCCCACGCCGGTCGTGATCGCATACGAAATTTTGTTGCCCGCGACCAATGCGTCCACTACCTCGCGAGCCCGGCCCACGCTGGCTCGAGCATCGGGATCCAGCAGCACGGACTGTCGCTTGACAGCGACGTCCCGCACTGCTTCCGGAGTAAGGTCATTACCGTGAATGTGAAGTGCTTTCAAGGGATTTGCCGATCCGCTTTCAGAGGTATGAACACAGTTCTCAAAGTTTACTTTTCGGTTCCCATCGCTGCCCGAAAAGCGGTCAGGTACTTTTCCGGTAACGGTACTTTTTTCATTTCGGGGTCAACCACAATATGCGTGGTGTCACCCTCCGCCAGCAATGTGCCGTCATCAGCACGCACCAACTCATATTCGAACTGCACCAAAGACTCACGCATGTACTTTAAATGAGTGCGAACAATAACCTCATCGTCATAGCGCGCCGGAGCCTTATAACGGCAGCGGGCATCGATGACGGCGATGCCGCAGCCATCATTCCGCTCCATTTCGCGATAGGAGAAGCCCAGTTGCCGCAGCAGTTCCACCCGGCCAATTTCGAACCACACAAAGTAATTGGCATGATAGACCACGCCCATCTGGTCCGTCTCCGCATATCGCACCCGCATGCGGGCCTCACTGATCGCCGGACGGTGGTTCGTTCCTTTGCTCATTCTCCACTCCAGCGCGGTTTACGCTTTTCGAGAAATGAGGAAACACCTTCACGAAAATCCTGCGTGGCACGGATTGCCGCGTTCTCCCGTACGGCATTTCGTATGTGCGCATCAAGCTCAGACCGCGCATGCGCGCTGAGCAGTCGTTTCGTACACCCCAGCGATGCCGGGCTGTTTTCCATCAGTTGTGATGCCAATTCTCGGGCTCTCGTGCTGAGCTTTTCCGCGGGAACGATTTCGTTAATCAGGCCGATCCGAAGCGCTTCGTCGGCGTCCATAATCCTGCCGGTCAGCAGCAGGTCCCGCGCTTGCTTTTCACCAATCTGACGGAGCAGAAAAGTGGAAACGATTGCCGGGACGAACCCAATTCGAACTTCCGTATATCCAAACTTGGCTTCGGGCACGCTCAGCGTGAAGTCGCAAAGCGTAGCGAGCCCGCAGCCTCCGGCGATAGCCGCTCCGTTCACCGCCGCGATCGTCGGCTTAGGGAAGTCATACAGTGAGCGGAAGAGGTGGGCCATTGTTTCCGAATCTTTCAGATTCTGCTCTGCAGTGCGCCCCACAAGCGCTTTCAGGTCCTCCAGGTCCATGCCCGAGCAAAATGACTTTCCCGCTCCCGTAAGGATAAGTACCAGCGCAGATGAGCCGGCAACCTCGTCCAGCGCAGCCAACAACTCCTCAATAAGTTCATAGCTGATCGCGTTGCGCTTGTCGGGACGGTTAAGCGTGATGGTCGCGATATTGCCATCGTGCGCGAGGTGCAGCGTTTTGTAATCCATTTTCAATCGGCTGCCGCTGAATTGGTGTACCTCGCGCCGATCTCCGCCGTCGCCCGCAGCAGCACATCGAACGGCTTCAGCGGCGGCAGGATCGCGCCCCGTGCCGCCAACACCTCAACCAGCTTTTCCGTTGCAATATTGCCTATCAGCGCGTCCTGAGCAAAGGGACAGCCGCCCAAACCGCCGAGCGCGGAATCGAACCGGCGGCAACCGGCGTTATAGGCTGCGAGAACCTTTTCCTCTACCTGTTCGGGCCGGCTGTGCAGGTGAACTCCAATCTCAAGGTAGTCGTACTTGGAAATCACTGCGGAAACCAGTTCACCAATCCGTTCCGGATCAGCCATCCCAACCGTGTCCGCCAGCGAGACCGTGCGTACGGCGTAAGATTCAAGCAGGTCGACTGCGTCGACGACTTCTCCGACACTCCATTGGTCACCGTAGGGATTTCCGAACGCCATCGAGATGTATACGACTGTATCAAGTCCTGCGTCTTCGCTTTTGTTTTTTATCTTCTCCAGTTCGTCAATGGCTTCGTCAAGCGTCTGGCGCTGGTTGTTATGCAAAAATGTAGGCGAAACTGAATAGGGGAATCCCAGCGTGCGCACGGCGTTGGTGTTGATAGCTCGCTGCGCGCCTTTTTCGTTTACAACGATGCCAATGATCTCGATATCGTCAGGAGGGTCGAGTTCCTTCGCCACTTCTTCCGAGTCGGCCATCTGGGGCACGGCTGCGGGTGACACAAAGGACATAGCATCAATGTGCTTAAACCCCGCACTGATCAAGGCTCGCAAGTATTCAAGCTTGATGTGCGCAGGGATTTGCATTTTCAGCCCCTGCCATGCATCACGCGGACATTCAACGAGTTTGACGGAATCAGACATTCAAACAATCTTGAGACGAATTGCAAAACTTCTCACAAATGACTGCAGCGCAACTTGCCTTTTTGCCGATGCGTATCTCCGCCGGTCTTGAAAATCCGTGGCTAAGTTTGCAGCACTCCTACCTTGAATTCTGCCACTTCCGGATTAAGAGCCGCAGCCTCCAAAGCGAGTGTGATCGCATCGCGTGTTTCGATCGGGTCGATGATTTTGTCGATCCACAGCCGGGCTGCGCCATAGCGTGGATCCGTCTGTTCGTCATAGATCCGCTTCGTTGCCTCGTAGAGCTCTTTTTTTTCCTCTTCGCTCAAGGTTTTGCCGCTGCGCTCCAGTTGCTTGATCTTGATTTCTACCAACGTTCCGGCGGCCGAATCGCCGCTCATCACGGCATAGCGCGCGGTCGGCCACGCAAACAGAAAGCGCGGATCATACGCTTTGCCGCACATGGCATAATGTCCCGCGCCGAACGATCCTCCAACGATCACTGTAATCTTAGGCACTACCGAATTTGAAACCGCGTTCACCATCTTCGCGCCGGCTTTGATGATGCCACTCCACTCCGCGTCGCGCCCGACCATGAACCCGTTTACGTCGTGGAAGAAAACCAGTGGAATCAAGTTCTGATTGCAATCCATAATGAAGCGCGCAGCTTTCTCCGCGGACTCTGTGTAAATGACGCCGCCGAACTCCATCCGCTTATGGCCCTGGTGGTCGGTCGCCTGGGCGTGAAGTTTTTGATTCGCCACGATCCCCACGGCAAAGCCCCCGATGCGAGCGTAGCCACAGAGCAGCGTTTTTCCGTACTCAGATTTGTATTCGTCGAAGCGACTGCCATCCACGATGCGTGCAACAATCTCCTTCATATCGTAAGGCCGTCCCGGGGAGGGATCGTAGATTCCGTAAATTTCCTCTGCGGCCAGCGCCGGATCTTCAGGTTTCTTGCGGTCCCACGGAGACTGTCGACGGTAACCCCACTTCTCGACGATGGCGCGAATCCGCGCCAGGCAGGCCTCGTCGTTTGGTTCGCGGAAGTCCACTGTGCCGCTGATAGCCGAGTGCATAGCCGCGCCGCCCAGTTCCTCGGCAGACACTTTTTGTCCAATCGCCGCCTGCACCAATGCCGGACCGGCGAGGAAAAGCCCGCTGCCGTCGGTCATGAGCACGTGATCGCACATTACGGGAAGGTATCCGCCGCCCGCTACGCACATCCCCATAATAGCCGCGATCTGCGGGATTCCCATTGCCGACATTACCGCATTATTCCGGAAGACTCGTCCGAAATCATCGGTGTCAGGAAATACGTCCTCCTGCAAGGGCAGGAAAACACCAGCGGAGTCGACTAAATACATGGTTGGAACACGATTTTCGATGGCGATGTTCTGGGCCCGAATGACCTTCTTCGATGTCATGGGGAAAAATGCGCCGGCTTTTACCGTGGCGTCGTTCGCGATGATCATCACCAGCCTGGTGTGGATGCGTCCCAACCCAGTGATTACCCCTGCTGCGGGTGCCCCACCCCACTCTTCATACATGCCATGCGCTGCGAAGGAACCGATTTCAAAAAAAGTACCGGGGTCGACCAAGAGGTTAATGCGTTCGCGTGCAACCAGTCGGCCCTTGTTATGCTGGCTCTCGATTGCTTTTGCCCCGCCACCTTCGCGGATTTTCTCCTCTTCGTTGCGCACCTGTGAAACCATGTCGGCCAGGAAACGCATATTCGCTTCAAAGCGCGGGGAAGTTGCATCGACGTGGGTTTCGAGTACGGTAGAACTCGAGGGCGCGCTGGATTCGTATCGGTCGGCCATGAGGAGAACGGCACTAAGAACCATTTACGGTATAACAGCAAAGCCGCGGCGCGCAAACCGAGATTCAGTGCCTCGACGGGGTGTGGCGCGCCTGAACCTGCCGCAAGGCCTCAGCGACCGGATTTTCCGCCACAGCATCGACCAGTCCGTAGCTCATCGCGTCGCTAGCCTGGACCTTATCAGCCGCAACAAAAATTTCGAGAGCATTCACCTTACCCACCAGCCGGGGCAATCGTTGAGTCCCACCCCAGCCGGTGATGAGCCCCAGGGCCGCCCCGCGATGTGCGAGAACGGCATTGGGCGAAGCGATTCGCCGGTGAAAAGCCAGAGCGAGATCAAGACCGCCACCCATGCAGTATCCGGAAATCGCCGCGTACACTGGCGATGGAAAGCGTTCGATCGCATTCATCAGCGTCTGACCCATTCGCGAGAATTCGAGTGCATCGGGTCCGGTCAGAGCCATAATCTCTCTCAGATCTGCCCCAGCCGAGAAGAATCGTTCGCTTCCCGCAATTATCAGCGGCTTCGCCTCTCGCGCCAAATCGACGAACACGTCGATCAGCACCAGCACGCATGCCCGCGTAAGGCGATTTGTACCGTCGTCAGATTTCAAGCGCAGCACACGAACACTATCAAGCTGTTCGAGATCGAAGAAGTCGGTTGTCGGCATTTAGCATTTGACACTTAGCGTCGCGCTCCAACTAAGGCTCCGGAAAGCCAATACCAAGTGCTAAGTGCCTTTTTCTATCCACTGGTCTAGCCGGCAGCCATCCTCATGTAGCAAAAAGCTTCCTACTCCGAAGCACTCCCCAAAGATGCGATGCGACTCAGGATCGCGATCGGCGCGCGGGATCCATTGCTTCCCAACCTGATATTGGCTGGCCGTAAACCACTTCTGTGGCAGAACCTCAACCAGTCCAGCCTGCAGATAGAAAACGTACAGCGCGAACGCAGGATCGTCATTTGCCTTTGCTGGATAACTCGTGGGAACAATCAGCTCATCCACCGACCGCAACTCAGTGGGAACTTCAAACTTGTGCATGCCGGCATCGAGACCAAGCGGAACCTCAAAATCAGCGATTGGAGCCGTGGCAGCGTAAATACGCTCTGACGATTGCTTGAACCATCCAGCAATTTCTGCCAGATCGAACGCTTTGATCTGGTCAAGATCAAAGCACGCAAGCCGAATGCTCCGTCCCTCTGGACACCAGATGCCGAGATGCGACGGCGGAACGAAAAACGGGCGGCAGTAGGTATTCAGGGCCAAACGCGGCTTGTCAGGTTCTTGGGCCAAACCCAGAGAGATTACATAACCCAGCGGACCTTCGCTCCCGTGATGAGTCCACGCAAAGCGCTGGCCAGAGGCGGAGTTTACGCGCGGAAAAGTCTTCCAATACCAGGGAGTGGGGCCGATCGTGCGAGCCAGAGCGTCGCGCAGACGAGAGCTGCTGATTTCGCTCATCAACCAGCCGTCGGCACGGTTCGCGGTTTGATGTTAGCGCGAATGAATTGAACGATTGCGTCCATCGCGGTGCCCGGCTGAAAAATAGCCGCCACCCCAATTTGTTTCAGATGAGCCACATCTTGATCAGGAATGATGCCGCCTACGATTACGATCACATCGTCCATTTTATGTTGTT
>Ga0207000_1030_pt1 | contig 53170 bp, 44 predicted proteins | sample Alteio_BWMinCont_90_FD_153498 | JGI IMG/M metagenome (GOLD analysis project Ga0207000, IMG submission 153498) | Enriched cells from forest soil in Barre Woods Harvard Forest LTER site, Petersham, Massachusetts, United States -... | ecosystem: Environmental > Terrestrial > Soil > Temperate forest >...
AATACGGTGGCTACTGGTTCGGATTCGCCGCCCCTTGGCCGAGCAACTGGCTCTACACGCAACAGGTTTTTGTAGTCGACATCGGCGGCGTGTATTACCTTTGCAACCCGACGTATCCCGGCGTCAATGTTGAACTTAACATCACACTCTAGCGCCGCGAAGCAAGCAGCTTAAGGTTGTCGGCGCGGGCCCGCTCTTCTGGGCTCACGCCGATTGAATTGTAGGAAATGAGGAGCACAACATGCTTGGAACTGTATTGATCGTGATTTTGGTCTTGGCACTCTTTGGTGCGTTGCCGAGGTGGTCGCATAGCCGGGACTGGGGCTACGCCCCGACCGGTGGTCTGGGACTGGTCCTTTGCATCGTGGTCATTCTTCTGGTTCTCGGTCGCATCTAAGCCATGCACCAGCTGTCAGTATCGTCAGGCGCCACGGTTAAAGGGTGGCGCCTGCTTTCTATCCGGGTAGCGGCAGCTTTTCTCATTGTGCTGATGTGCAATGCTGGGTCATCGGCATACTCCGTTTTGACCCACGAAGAAATTGTCGACTTGCTGTGGGCCGATGAGATTCGGCCGCTGCTGCTCAAGCGCTACCCGGGATTGACAGAGGACCAGATCACGGAGGCGCACGCCTACGCCTACGGAGGCGCTGTCATTCAGGATCTGGGCTACTATCCGTTCGGCAACAAGGAATTCAGCAATCTGGTGCATTACGTTCGCAGTGGCGACTTCGTTCGCGAATTGCTGATCGAGAGTCAGGATGTGAACGAATACGCCTTCGCGCTCGGCGCGCTGGCCCACTACGCCTCTGACATCTCCGGACATCCCGCAGTCAACCAATCGGTGGCGATCGAGTATCCGAAGCTGCGGGCCAAGTTCGGCAAGTCGGTCAAGTATGCACAAAATAAAACGGCGCACTTGAAAACCGAGTTTGGCTTCGACATGATCCAGGTGGCAAAGAATCGCTACGCGTCGCAGCAGTACCATGATTTCATCGGGTTCCAGGTGTGCAAGCCTTTATTGGAACGGGTTTTCCCGGTCGTCTATGGAGTGGACCTGAAAGACGTGCTTGCCCATGAGGATCTAGCTGTTGGTTCGTATCGTTACTCCATCAGCCGGCTAATCCCGGAGATGACCCAGGTCGCTCTGCAGACCCACAAGAAAGACATGATGCGCGAGCAACCCGACTTCGCAAAACGGAAATTTCTGTATCGCCTTTCGCGCTCGGAGTATGAAAGGAATTGGGGGAAGGATTACGTCAAGCCCGGATTCGACACTCGGGTGCTTTCCACGCTGTTGCGATACATGCCGAAAATCGGTCCCTTCAAGGCGATGGCATTCAATAATCCAACTCCGCAAACTGAGGACTTATATTTCAAGAGCATCAACACAAGCGTCGATCAATACCGGGCTTTTCTCGAAGCAGTACGCACGAACTCGCTCGTACTCCCAAATTCTGACTTGGATAGCGGTAACTTGACCAAAGCAGCCGAATATTCGCTGACTGACGACACCTATGCAAAGTTGCTATCCCAGTTGTCCGCCAAGAAATTCGATTCGACGACACCAGACTTGCGTGCGAACATCCTCAACTTTTATTCCGATCTCTCTCTTCCAATCGAGACAAAGAAAGACCCGGCCCGATGGCAGAGCGTATTGACATCGCTGGACCAATTAAAGTTGGCCGCTCCAGCCCCGATTATCGCAAGTACCGTGCATATTGATCCGCGCCATTCGAACAGAGCCAAATGAAGTCAGCCCGTCCCCCCGCTGGCATCGTGTGTCGATCGAACTGAGAGGGCTCGCTCCCACACCGCACGCCAATCGGTCCGACATTCGCCCTGGCATTTGAACTCTTTGCCGGGCTCACCCAATCTCCCTCCGCACTCAGGGCACACACAATTCAGAATGCTGGATATCACATCTCCCAGCGATCTGACCGCGTTATACCTCTCGAAATGAATACGCGCCTCCCGAATGACAGACAACCGACCTCTATCGGCGATGCACGTTCAGGTGCCCTCAAAGGCACTTCGACTTCCTGCGGCATTGGATCGCCGCCAAACTGAATCGCAGCGTGGCAAGTGCATTTCCGGTTCCAAACTACAAAGACAGTCTGTGAATGCTTGATGCCATTTTCGCCAAAACGCAACCGAGTTGATTTCTACCGCATCGAGAGAGCATATGACATGCGTTGAGAGCGGGAGTCGTCTTCGTAGTCCTGCCTCCCTCGATTTTTCATTCCACTGCGAAGGCGGTTCGCGCTCTCTTTTTATTCTCGTAGCGGAATTGTGAGATCGCCCAGGCAAAAGGGGCCGACATGCGATGGAAACAAATCGACGACGAACCGAAGGTTTTCGCTCTAGTCTTTGAGACTGGCGACGAGATCGCAAGTGTGCTGCAACACTTCTCAAAGCACCAAGGTTTGGGGGGAAGTAGCTTTAAAGCTATCGGCGCGCTTTCTCACGCGAAGCTGGGTTGGTTCAATTGGAAAACCAAAAAGTACGATCCAGCCTGCGTCCTCGACGAACAAGTGGAACTGCTTTCACTTATTGGTGATATCGCTCTCAAGGACGGAGAGCCGCAAGTGCACGCGCACGTGGTTGTGGGACGTTGCGACGGTACCGCCCACGGTGGTCATCTCCTTGAGGCTCGCGTGCGGCCGACATGTGAATTGATTCTGACCGAGAGTCCTGGTCGCCTTCAGAAGAAGCTCGACCCCGAGACGGGGATTGCGATGATTCAATTCTGAAAGAGGTATGACAGTCGACACATTGTGTCGCTGCAAAGAAGCTCGCTTTTTGAACCCGACGGCTGTCGAAATGCGGACGTTGTGTCAACCGCAGGACGCCGCACCTGGCCTCATTGGGGTATCTCTGAGCCCCCAGTTCACTCATGCCTATGAAAATAAGCAACTAAGTTGCCCGAAGGTGGATTGGAAAACGGCGTGCCTTTTCCTCCCATAGAAGGAGAAAGACATGCAAGTACCAGAGACCTACCTGGGAAGCGAACAGCAGCTCGCCGTCGGCTTCCTTGAAGCAAGTAGTCGAGAAATGAACGACGTTCTTGCGCGCTGCCTGCGGTCCTTTCAAAGAAAAGCTTATCGGTACCTGGGCAATGCAGCTGACGCTGAGGACGCAGTTCAGGATGCACTCCTCTCCGCCTACAAGCACATCGACCAGTTCAGGGGCGATGCGCAGATATCTACCTGGTTAACCGCCATTGTGTCCAATGCCGCACGCATGAAATTGCGCAAGCGGCCACGGCAGATCCACGTGTCGATGGACGAGCGGTTCGGGGAGGATCAGGAATATTCCGTGTCGGAGACATTGGCGGCCCCTGGGCCAAGTCCAGAGGATAACTGCCGCCGGTCCGAACTGCGGGGACACATCCTCCGCTTCGTGCAACAGCTTTCGCCTTGCTTGCGCAGGACATTTCAGTTGCGCGAGTTAGACGGTCTGAGCACGAGCGAAACCGCGCACATTCTGGGAGTGCCCGACGGAACAGTGAAAGCCCAATTAACGCGGGCTCGCGCGAAGCTCAGGCGATTGATGTGGCGCGGGCTCGCCCCACAGCCTCACGCACGTCGAACCTGCACGACGCGAAGCATGTCCGAGAAATAGGCTCAAGCGGAAAGAAATTCTATGTGGATTGTCCGACTCGCATTACGCCGGCCGTACACCTTTGTAGTGGTGTCCATACTTATTGTAATCATGGGTGGGCTTGCAATTGTTCGCACTCCAACCGATATCTTTCCGAACATCAACATCCCTGTGGTCAGCATTATCTGGAGCTACAACGGTCTCATACCCGAGGACATGAGCGACCGCATTGTCAGTGTCACCGAGCGAGCTCTTACCACGACCGTTGACAACATCGAGCACATCGAATCGCAGTCTCTGTATGGGATTGCGGTGGTTAAAGTGTTTCTGCAACCGACCGCAAATATCCAGCAAGGCATTGCACAGATCACAGCTATTTCTCAGACCCAACTCAGGCAGCTACCGGCGGGAACAACGCCCCCTCTCATTCTTGCCTACAGCGCGTCAAGTGTACCCGTACTCCAATTGGCCCTTTCGGGGCAGAATCTATCGGAGCAACAACTCAACGATTATGGTCTGAATTTCATTCGGACGCAGCTCATCACAGTGCCCGGCGCATCTGTCCCTTATCCCTATGGCGGCAAACAACGTCAGGTGCAAGTTGACCTCAACACAACTGCCCTGCAGTCGAAGGGGCTGTCCGCGCTGGATGTGGTTAATGCGCTCAGCCTGCAGAACCTGATCCTGCCCACCGGAACGTCTAAGATCGGCTCCAGGGAATACGATGTTTCCATTCCTAATGCAGCCCCGCAGACAATCGCCGACCTGAACCGCATTCCGATCAAGACCATCGGCAGCACTACGATCTACATAAAAGACGTTGCCTGGGTACGCGATGGTTTTCCTCCGCAGACCAACATCGTGAAGGTCAACGGCCAGCGCTCCGTACTATTGACGATCCAGAAAGCGGGCAATGCCTCGACGCTGAATGTGATCGCGGGCATCAAGTCGCTTTTACCTCAAATTGCGACGACAGTTCCACCTCAACTGCAGATGACCCCCTTGGCGGATCAGTCGATTTTTGTTCGGGGCGCGATCAGCGGGGTGGTCAGAGAAACATTGATTGCGGCCTGCCTCACCGCTTTCATGATTCTCACCTTCTTAGGCAGTTGGCGAAGCACACTTATCATCGCGACCTCCATCCCTCTAGCAATCCTCACCTCGATCATCGCGTTCAGTGCTATCGGAGAAACGATCAATATCATGACGCTCGGGGGACTTGCTCTAGCGGTCGGCATTCTGGTGGACGATGCCACAGTCGAAGTTGAAAACATCAATCGCAATCGCGAGGCCGAACCAGAGAAGGACATGGACGAAGTTGTTCTTGACAGCGCGTCACAAATCGCCACACCCGCATTCGTTTCCACGCTGTCGATCTGCATTGTGTTCGCCCCGATGTTCTTGCTTTCAGGCGTAGCGAGATATTTGTTTGTCCCGCTTGCCGAGGCCGTGGTGTTCGCCATGTTGGCCTCGTATTTTCTTTCGCGGACCATCGTTCCGACCATGGCCAAGTATTTGTTAGGAAGCGAGAAAAAAGAGGTGGGAGATGCGCCCAGCCGCAATCCGCTGGTGCGACTTCAAAAGCGTTTTGAAGCAGCCTTCGAGAGATTTCGGGGCAGCTATCGCGCCGTGTTGGATATCTGCCTCCATCACCGTACCGCGTTCCTTATCGCGTTCTTCGTTGCTTGTCTTGGATCTTTGGCAATTTTGATTCCTTGGTTGGGCCGGGATTTCTTCCCGAATGTTGATAGCGGCACCTTCAAGCTTCACATGCGCGCTCCGACAGGAATGCGCATTGAGGAAACGGCCAACCTTTGCGATCTGGTCGAGCGTTCAATTCGGGGACAGATTCCGGCTGCGGAAGTACAGAGCGTCATCGACAACATCGGCCTGCCCTATAGCGGCATCAACCTTTCTTACAGCAATTCAGCCCCGGTTGGCACATCAGACGCCGACATTCTTGTAACGCTTTCCGCCAACCACCACCCCACGGACGACTACATTCACCGGCTTCGTAAGACACTGCCGAAAGAGTTCCCCGGCGTTACCTTCGCGTTTTTACCCGCTGACATGGTGGGGCAGATTCTCAATTTTGGGTTGCCGGCTCCCATTGACGTTCAGGTTGTCGGGAACAACCTGGAGGGAAACCGGATCTACGCCGACACCTTGCTTGCGAAAATGAGATACGTTTCCGGAGCAGCGGACTTGCGGATTCAGCAGCCTTTCGATGAGCCGTATCTGCGCCTAAGGGTTGAGCGTACCAAAGCAGAAGAGCTGGGATTTTCCGCTCACGACATTGCGCAGAATCTCCTGGTGTCACTGAGTGGCAGCTTCCAGACTTCACCTACGTTTTGGGTCGACCCAAAGAATCGAGTCAGCTATCAGATCGCGACGCAGACGCCACAATATCGCGCGGACACTTTGCAGGATCTTGAGAATGTTCCGATCACAGGCACCGACCCCAACGCTCCTCCCTCTCTTATGGCCAGTCTCGTGTCCACGCAGCGCAGAGTGGGAATGGCTGTTGTTTCTGACTACAACGTTGCGCCAGTGATCGACATCTTCGGCTCTGTTGCAGGCCGCGACCTCGGCGGCGTAGCGCGCGATATTAACAAGATCATCGACGCCACTCGCCAGCAGTTGCCGCGCGGTTCTCGAGTCGTCGTCCGCGGGCAGGTTCAAACCATGCGAGCATCCTACATCGGTCTTCTGAGTGGACTGGCGTTTTCGATCGTACTGGTATACCTGCTGATCGTCGTCAACTTTCAGTCTTGGCTGGATCCCTTCATCATGATTTCCGCGCTGCCCGCGGCCCTCGCTGGCATTGCCTGGTTCCTATTCATCACGCACACGACTCTGAGCGTGCCGGCACTTATGGGCGCCATCATGTGCATGGGGGTCGCAACCTCCAACAGCATTCTGGTGGTGAGTTTTGCGACGGAAAAAATGACCGAGGGCATGGATTCCATTGCCGCTGCCCTGGAAGCGGGATTTACTCGTTTTCGACCGGTCCTGATGACCGCTTTGGCCATGATCATCGGAATGGTGCCCATGGCTCTTGGGCTGGGCGACGGTGGTGAACAAAATGCCCCCCTTGGCCGGGCGGTCATCGGCGGTCTGCTTTTCGCCACCGTTTCGACGCTGCTTTTTGTCCCAGCATTTTTCAGCGTACTTCAAGGCTCGCGCCGGCATGCAGCCCAGGAAAAAAGGACAATAAACGCCGAGCCATGCGGAGTTCAATTATGCTGCCTGAAACCGACAATCGAGAACAACCCGGCCGTCAGACGGCTCGTGGGAACGTGGACGTGGCGCGAAGTTCGTACAAACATTGGCTGGGCGTGGGACTTGCCCTCATCGTGGTCGCCGTGCTCTTGATATCCGGCATCTGGTCCCGAGTCAGGGCGCGCGCTGCGCTGGACACCGAAACAGCTCAAGCGGCTCTGACAGCGGTTTCGGTGGTGTCACCAAAACGAACGAGTCCGACGGATGAAATCATTCTTCCCGGAAACGTGCAGCCCTATATCAGTTCGCCCATCTATGCTCGCACGAATGGTTACCTGAAGAAGTGGTATTTCGATATCGGTGCGCGCGTGAAACAGGGCCAGCTTCTTGCGGTAATCGAGACGCCCGAAGTCGATCAGCAACTCGAGCAAGCCCGTAGCAACCTGCTAACCGCTCAAGCAAACCTCGAATTGGCTTCCATCACCAAAACCCGATATCAGGGCCTTTTGAAAAGTAATGCCGTCTCCCAACAGGACGTGGACAACGCGGTCGGCAACTACAATGCGAATGCGGCGATCGTTGATGCCGACAAGGCGGCCGTGCAGGAGTACTCGGCGCTGGTCTCTTTCGAAAAGGTCTACGCGCCGTTCGACGGCGTGATCACCGCGCGCAATACCGATATTGGCGATCTGATCAATTCCGGCAGCACCAGCAATGTGAAAACGGATCTCTTTCACATCGCTCAACCCGGGGAATTGCGCGTGTACGTCAACGTGCCGGAGGAATACTCGCGAGGAATCACCGTCGGCATGAAGGCGGATCTCACTCTCGCCGAATTTCCGAACCGACAATTTCACGGAAAGGTAGTGCGCACTGCCGATGACATCAATGTCACAACTCGCACTCTACTGATCGAAATCGATGTCGATAATCCCAGCGGCACCCTGCTCACGGGTTCCTATGCAGAGGTCCACTTAGCGGTCCCGACGCAGGCCTCCACGTTTTTAATTCCTGTCAATACCCTGCTATTCCGGACCGAAGGGTTACGCGTAGGAATTGTGAAAGACGGGAAGGTCGTGCTGGCTGCGGTCACTCCCGGGCATGATTTCGGCGACCAGATAGAAATCGTCTCCGGCCTCAAGTCAGATGATCAGGTCATCATCAACCCGCCCGACTCGATTGTTTCCGGCCAGGAAGTCCAAATCGTTCACGCAACGTTGCCGGGAGATATCAAGTGAAGCTATCTCGAAAGTTGATTCTAGGGTGCACACGGGAAGCTCGCGTTCTGCTGGCGCTCGCGGCCTTGCAGTTGACTGGATGCGTAGTCGGCCCGAAGTATCGCCAACCCTCGATACAGGCTCCTCCGGCGTATAAAGAAACAGGAGACTGGAAGCCCGCCCAACCGAATGATCAGAGTCTGGGCGGCACGTGGTGGACGATATTTCAGGATCCGCAACTTAATGCGCTGGAAGATCAGGTCAACGTATCGAATCAGAATCTGAAGGCCGCTGCTGCGCAGTATCAGCAAGCACGAGCGGTACTACGCTACTATCGGGCCGACTACTATCCAACCGTGACGGCAGGACCATCCGCGTCTCGTACGCGCATCTCCGCCAACGCTCCCACCAGCACAATCTTGCACGGTGCTACCTACAACGACTTTGTGCTGCCGTTCGATGTGTCCTACCAGGCCGACGTCTGGGGGCGAGTTCGAAAAAACGTCGAGTCTTACAGAGAGCAAGCGCAGGCGAGCGCGGCAGACCTTGCGACGGTCAATCTGAGCTTGCACGCGGACCTCGCCGTTGATTATTTCGAGGCCCGCAGCCTGGATGCCGAGGAACAACTCCTGAACTCTACAGTCACGGAATACGAGCAGGCTCTGGAATTGAATGAAAACCGCTTCCAGGGGGGCATTGCCTCGGAAGTAGATGTCGAGCAAGCGAAGACGCAGTTGCAAACCACCCGCGCAGAAGCGATCGATGTCGGCGTGCTGCGTGCGCAGTATGAACACGCAGTCGCGATTCTCATTGGAAAACCTCCAGCGGAGTTCAGCCTTCCTGCGCTCCCTCTCACCGCACCGCCACCACACGTTCCTATCGGTGTGCCGTCGGAACTTCTGGAAAGACGTCCGGATATCGCAGCGGCTGAGCGGCGAGTGGCATCCGCCAACGCCCAAATCGGGGTCGCGAAAACAGCTTACTACCCGCTGGTCAACCTCAGCGCCACAGGAGGCTTTGAAAGCTCCGCCATCACAACCCTCATCAACGGTCCGAGCGGCTTGTGGTCGATTGGACTTTCTGCCGTAGGTACAGTTTTCGATGTCGGAAGGCGGCGTTCGCTCAATGACCAGGCGCGAGCGGCTTATGACTATCAAGTCGCCGCTTATCGCGAGAGCGTGCTTACCGGATTCCAGGAGGTGGAAGACAATCTCGCAGCAGTCAGAATTCTGGAAAACGAAGCCAAAGTCCAGGATGAAGCGGTAGTGGCGGCTCAACGCTCATTGGACCTTTCCGTGACTCGCTACAAGGGTGGGGTCACAAGTTATCTCGAGGTGATCACGGCTCAAAGTGCGGCTCTCTCGGATGAAGTCACGGCGGTCAATATTCTGGGCCGTCGAATGGCGAACACAGTGTTGCTGATTCAGGCCCTGGGCGGCGGATGGGACCGATCGAGTTTGCCAGAGCGACCGGAATGCTGCGGTAAGCTGGCGAGCAACAACAGTTCACCCTAGTGCGACACTGTCCGCCCGTGGCTTAGCTTCCGGGCTTTGGGCAGTTTGCCTCACCGATTTGCTATAACTTTCGCGTTAATACCAATTGCGCTATCGGGTAAGCATGGTATTGCAGGCTCGTATGTTTTCGATTAAAACACAGCAACGTTTTTCTCTCCTGGGGTGTGCCGAAGCTGACATCAAGCTTTCACCTCCCCAAAGTATGTTCTGGGTGACCCCGGTCTTCGGGACGCTACTCAGCGTTACTCTTATCACCCCTCTTACGCATATGAAGTAGCAAAGGAGGAGACGTGAGCCACAAGAATTTCTCCGGAACAATCTCATTGCTTTCGAAAGCGGGCTTGACTGTGCTCGCGATTCTGGCAATAGGCGTAACCTCGTCGGCACAGGCTACCCAGCCGCCGCCAATTGATTTTCCACTTCCAACTGGCTTCCAGATTCCGCCCTCGGATGCGAAATGCATACTGGCAGGCCATCGGCTTGACCTTCAATGCATCATTAAGAACGATCCAGACGCAATCAGAATTCGCGCTGAAGAAGCCATGCTCGAAGCCCAGGCTCTGAAAGCGGCGAACTCGGGGAAACTGGACCCATTCCATCAAGTCGAGACTCTGGGCGAGCTTGAGATCTTCGACCCCAACCTGTCCGTAAACAACAACGTCGCTTGCAGCTATTGCCATGACCCGAAGGCGGGCTATGCAAACGGTATATCAATCTTGAGCGTGTACACGGGCGGATCGAACCCAGGATCGGTTCCCATCACCGTGCCCGGAGCCTATCCAAATAACCGGATAGCGAAGCGCAACCCACAGAGCTACACTTACGCAACTTACTTCCCGCCTCTCCATTACAACCTAAGTCAAGCTGATTTCTACGGCGGCAACTTCTGGGATGGCCGTGCAACCGGGTACTTGCTGCAGAATTCGTCTGCTAATCAGGCACAAGGCCCGCCCCTGGATACCCAGGAAATGGCCAACCCCGATCCCGCTTGCATTGTCTACAAGCTCTCCCTGAGCAAATACAGCTCCTTCTTTGAGCAGGTCTTCGGTGCCGGATCGCTACAAGTTAACTGGCCTTCCGATGTTGCCAGCATATGCAATACCCCGGCGGGGGCTGCGGTACTTGGAGGAAACCCGACTCCGGTTCAGCTCAGCACCTCGGATCGTACGCTCGTCACCAAAGACTTCGGCGAGTTCGCACAGGCCATTGCCGCTTATGAATCTTCCAATAGCGTCAGTCCCTTCACGTCGAAGTTCGATTACTTTCTTGCCGGCAAAACAACCCTCACAACACAGGAGCAGAACGGGTATGACCTGTTCCGCGGAAAAGGAAGCTGCAATACCTGTCACCTGGATGGAAGGTCGAGCACCCTCACGGGCGGAGCCGATACCGGCCAGGCGGCAAGCCTTCAGCCTTTGTTCACCGACACCACGTACAACAACCTAGGCCTGCCCAAGAATGTAGAGCTTCCCTGGTATTCGGAGGACACGCCGGACCAATGGGGATTTACCGCGAACCCACTGGGCTTCGGTTTCACCGACCTGGGAATGGGATTATTCCTGGACGGTTACTATGGCACTCCACCAAACTTGAGCTGGGCTGCGCAGTTTCCGAAGTTCGAGGGCAAATTCCAAACCTCGACGGCGCGCAACGCAGCCATGGTGCCACGCCCTGGCTTCGTAAAGGCTTACATGCACAACGGCTACCTCACGAGCTTGAAAGAGGTCGTGCACTTCTACAACACGCGTGATGTCTATCTCTATCACGTGCAGTCCGGCCACTGTCCAAAGGGAACTGTGGAGAAGGTGACCTGTTGGCCCGAGCCGGAAGACGCCGACAACGAAAACATGACCATCGGTAAGCTTGGCTTGACGTCGGACGAAGAAGACGACATCGTCGCCTTCTTGAAGACTCTCGTCGACGGCTTCAGGCCGTAAACACGGTTCGCTAACCCACGTGGGGTGAACCAGTTGGTTCGCCCCCGTCTCTTAATCCTTTATTCAATGAACGACCCACGTTGCGGGCAACACTGCATAGGAGATTCGCATATGACCAGAGTAAATGAATCACGCCTCACAATCGCGATCAGCGTTGTGGCCATGGGCATATTGTTCTTACAACCACCGCTGGCCCGTGCAGACGAGGGTTCGAGCCCGGCCACAGTCAATGTCAGCCCGACCGTCGAATCCGCTGCCGACACGTTCGCTTTCATAAGTTGGACTACGCGCAATCCAGGCGGCACCATTCTGCATTACGCCATGGTGCACTACGGCAAAGATCCTAATCACCTTGACTTCACGGCCACGTCTCCCATCAGAATCAACCCAGCTCGCCGCGACATGATCTTTCGGGTGCGCATGAATGATTTGCAGCCTGAGACTACCTATTACTACTGGGTAAGCTCGACCCAGGCTGACGGCAATCCTGATCCGGTGACGAGCGCTGTGCAACAGTTCAACACCCAACCAGCCAATCGGACGAGTGCGGGGAAATAGGGCTACGGGCATACTTGGATTTCTGGTGGGATCAGCAAATTGTTTTCCACGAGGTTCGCAGAGGCCTTTCCTCACTCCTCGTCCTTTGAGGAAGGTCGCTTTCGCAATGCTGCTGGAAACTCCCGCACCCATCGAAGGACGCTTCGGCAATGGGACTTGGCTTCAGGTCCTCTGAACTAGTGGCTATCCGATTGACACACCAACTGTCTGACCATTCACTCTGGCAATGGGACTGGTCGCCCATTGCGTGCCACCCGTTCCCAGAGTAAAGTTCCTGCGCTATTATTTTTCTCATCAGAGGCTGTGTGTTCAGACACGCTCGACGAGAGCGAGGTGAGTGAATGACGTCTGCGACGGCCCCCACCGTCTTCATAGTCGATGACGATGACTTGGTGCGCGCCTCCATCCAGGGCATGCTGAAGTCGGTCGGCTTGCATTCCGAGACCTTCGGGACGGCGCAGGCCTTCCTGCGCGGCAAGCGGAGAGATGGACCAAGCTGCCTGGTCTTGGACGTAAGGCTTCCCGGAGTCAATGGTCTGGATTTTCAGCGCGAGTTGGCCTCCGCCGGCATCCGAATTCCCATCATCTTCATCACTGGTCATGGTGACATTCCGATGACGGTCATGGCTATGAAATCGGGAGCAGTCGAATTCCTGACCAAGCCATTTCGAGACGAGGACTTGCTGGATGCGATCCGCCAGGCTTTGGATCGTGATCGCGTGATTCGCCAGCAGCAGAGCGAACTCGGCGAGCTGCGAAAGCGATACGATTTGCTAACCGCTCGCGAACGCGAGGTCATGGGCCTGGTGGTCGTGGGCATGCTCAATAAACAAATAGCTTTTGATCTCGGAACCAGTGAAATCACCGTCAAGATCCAACGCGGACACGTGATGCGAAAGATGCAGGCAGAATCGCTGGCGGAATTGGTGAAAATGGCAGCGAAGCTTGAGCTTTCATCCAGCAAGAAATCCCGCGGCCCGAGTTCTCAGCTCACCCCATCAAGCAAGACCGATCCTCACGAATAACGTCGGCCGCCCACCGTACGGGCGGTATGAGGCCTCACATACCAAAGTATGATTGCGCACGTATGACCTTTCCGCTACCTTTTCCGCTATGGCCATTGAAAGCAAGACGACGGGAAAGATGAATTTAGTATCGATTGTCGATGATGACGACTTGATGCGCGGCGCATTGCAGGGCATGTTGAAATCGGTGGGTTTGCCGTCGCAAGTTTTTGCGTCTGCGGAAGAATTCCTGATATCTGGTCAGCAGCACCAGACCGCATGTCTCATTGCGGATATCCGCATGCCCGGAATGTCCGGGCTGGAATTGCAGGCCAAGCTGAGCGCTGAGCAGTGTCGGATTCCAACCATCTTCATCACGGCGCACGGTGACGAGAAAATGCGAATGCAGGCGTTAAGAGCAGGAGCGGTAGAGTTCCTTGCGAAGCCATTCGATGACGAAACATTGCTCGAGAGTGTTCGGGCAGCCTTGAAAAATTGAACCCGATAAGCAGTGTACGCACGAGGGGGTGTCTGTGGCGGGTATCCAGATATCACGGACGGTTGATCAAGCTACTTATGAGCACAGATTCGAGCAGGTGATTGGGAACAGTCCTGCCCTGGAATCGGTGCTGGAACAGGTTGAACGGGTCGCGCCTACTGGTTCTACCGTGTTAATACAGGGAGAGACCGGCACTGGTAAGGAGCTGATCGCACGCGCGATTCACAACATCAGCCCGCGTTGCGGACGCCCATTCGTCAGGCTGAATTGCGCTGCCATCCCGCTTGATCTATTAGAAAGTGAACTTTTCGGCCACGAGAAAGGCGCATTTACCGGGGCCATTGTGCAGAAGATTGGACGCTTCGAGCTGGCTGACAAAGGCACGCTTTTCCTGGACGAGGTAGGTGATATTCCGCCAGCACTACAGCCTAAACTGTTGCGCGTATTGCAGGAGCAAGAGTTCGAGCGACTGGGTAGCACTCGGACTCACCAAGTGGATGTTCGGTTGGTGGCTGCCACGAATCGTGATCTCGCAGAAATGGTGAATCGAGGCCAATTTCGCAGCGACCTCTACTATCGCCTGAATGTCTTCCCCGTGCTGTTGCCACCGCTGCGCGCACGCACCGAAGATATTCCCGCCTTGGTGATGCATTTTGTCGATGTATTTGGGCGGCGGATGGGTCGGACAATCAATCACATTCCTGCGGAAACCATGTTTGCGCTCAACTCCTACCCGTGGCCGGGGAACATCCGCGAACTACAGAACCTGGTTGAACGCGCAGTAATTCTTTCAACAGATGGGGTGCTTCCCAATCCCTTGCCCACGACAGGGACTCAGCCCGTGACTGTCTCGACGGGTGCAACAACGCTGAGGGAGTCCGAGCGCTCTTTGATTCTTCAAACCCTGGAGGAAGTTCGTTGGGTGATCGGGGGCGCAAAAGGGGCAGCTACCAAACTTGGCCTGAAGCGCACCACACTGATCCACAAGATGCAGAAGCTGGGAATTTCACGGCCTTCTCTTGAAAGCCAGAATGGGATGTCCCCCGCGCATCAGAGTCGGACTTGCTGATGCGTTTGGAATAATACCGAGAGCGGCGGTTTGACACTCTCCGAATCGTAATAAATCGGCAACTCTTGATCATCGGAGGATTTTTGAGGAGACATGGCCACTGACGAGGCCCCGAAGTTGGTTGCAATTGTCGATGATGACGAGTTGATCCGCGACGCACTGAAGGGCTTGATGAAAGAGGCTGGTTTCTCAGCCCTGGTATTCCCGTCTGCGGAGGAATTCCTGAACTCCGGCGAACTGGAGCATACCGCATGTCTGATTGCCGACATCCGTATGCCGGGAATGTCAGGCTTGGAACTGCAATCAAAACTAAACGAAAATCACTACAGGATTCCGATCATCTTCATCACAGCGCGAGGTGACGAGAAAATGCGGATGCAGGCTTTAAGGGCGGGAGCTGTGGAATTCTTGACTAAACCCTTTGATGACGAAGTGCTGCTCGACCATCTACGAGCTGCGCTGGACCGCTGAGCTTCATTCCCGCCTGCAACGTCCTTCAAGGACAACATATACCGGTTCGATTCGGCAGACCCTCAGAAATCCTCTGCCTTTACCCGAGCCACTGTGGATTGGCGTACGTGCCGTCAAACTGGTGAGTGGTCTTGTAAAGTTCGAACTGGCCAGCCTCCGCCGCCTTTGAGGTTTTTGCAAGAAGAGCCGCCACTTGGGAAGAATCCATCGGCTGAAAAGTGCGGGCAGCGTGGAGTGCTTGCTGAAGGATTGGCATCGAATCGCAGCCGGTAATGACGACGCTGGTCGGAAGATTCATCGAGTACGAGAGGCACTCGGTTGGTGTGACGGTCTTGCTCTCAAGGATGATGTGGTCGCCCATGGGTTTCATGCCGAGCACCCCGATACCCTCCTCGATCAACACTGGGAGGACTTTCTTTTCGAAACTGTTGAAGTGAGCGTCCATCACGTTGAGAGGCATCTGAACCGCATCGAACTTGAATCCGTGCTTCGAGGCTGTGGCCAGCATCTTCAAGTGAATGTCTGGACTCTTGTGGCCGGTGAACCCTATAAAACGCACCTTGCCCGCCTTCTGAGCTTCGAGCACGGCCTCCATTCCACCGCCTTGGGCAAAAACACGGTCCGGATCCGAATCCCGAATCACTTCATGGAACTGGAGTAAGTCAATTCGATCGGTCTGCAACCTCCGCAGCGATTCATTGAGTTGAGCTGTCGCGGCGGTCTTGGTCCGGCCATCGATCTTAGTCATCAGAAAGGCCTTCCCGCGATAACCGTCACGCAGGGCTTTGCCCATTCGAATTTCGCTCTCTCCCCCGTTGTAGTCCCAGCAGTTATCCAGAAAGTTGATTCCTTCATCGATTCCGGTACGAATGATCCGAATGCTCTCTTCCGGATCGCTCTGTCTGGCCAGGTGATACCCACCGAGGCCGATCAGGGAGACTTTTTCTCCAGTTCGACCCAGCCCTCGATATGGAATCCCATTCTTACGATCCTCCGCCGCAGCCCCGCTTAGCGCTGTAGCCATCAATAGGGATGCAGCTGTCATGCCGATAAACTCTCTCCTGCTGAAACCGGCGTCCTGATGCGCAAGCAGTCTATCTGGCACATGCGACTGATTGGAACGATCCGGGCGTGATTGATTGGAATCATACGCATCGAGAATCATGGTGAACGTTCCTCCCGCGATTCGCCGGTACGAGCGGAAGTCTCATGAACGCTGGATGGTGAGTGTTGCATGGACGAGCCCCCCGCGCCGTGACCCTGGCGGCCAAATGAGAAATACAATTGACGAATTTTATAAGAAATCGAAATCAACCTCTCTACAGCGTTTACTGTATCGTCCCTCTGCCGGAAGATTCGCTTGCCGCGGCTAGTTGGATTTAGACGCACGGTAAAGACGTCGTGATCTCTACAATTGCTCACTCCCGCAGCTCGTCCCCTGAGCCGCAATTCGAACCAGGACTATCGGTGGCGGAACCGTTCATGCCGGCTTGAGTGGATCTGGTAACATTCGCGTACTTGATTCCAGCGGTCGCTATCGGCTTACAGATCCTCTCACCCCGGAACACGCGATCGCAAGAATCAATCACAAAGAGGTTGTTCGTCTCTTCCAATCCCGTTGCCTAAATACCGATGGCTTGCAGAAGTATTCCTGCCAAGCCTCCCCCGATGAGTGGACCGAGGATCGGCACAATTGCGTAGCTCCAGTCGGACGTCCCTTTGCCAGCGATAGGCAAAATCGCGTGAGCCATTCGCGGTCCAAAATCACGCGCCGGATTGATCGCATAGCCGGTGGTTCCCCCGAGCGAAAGACCGATACCCCACACCAGAGCAGCGACCAGGTACGCGCCCAATCCTGATACGAGGCCAGTTCCCGCCACTGCTTTCGAAAAGATTGCTCCCACCACGAAGACCAGAACAAGCGTCCCGATGACTTCGCTAACCAGATTTGCGGCGAAGTTGCGAATCGCGGGTATCGTGCTGAAACACGCCAGCTTCAGCGTGGCATCTTCCGTAACCTTCCAGTGTGGCAGGAGTTGTATCCACACAAGGATGGCCCCCACAAAAGCGCCCAAGACCTGAGCCACGAGGTAAGGCGCAAATTTTAGGAAATTTCCCGAAGAGACTGCGAACCCCAGTGTGACTGCCGGGTTTAGATGCGCATCACCGCTCCCGCAAGCGATGGCCGTAAAAACGCCAGCCATCACTGCGAATGCCCATCCGCTGGTGATCACCATCCAGCGGTCGCCTGCGCTGCCTTCCGCCTTCGAGCGCTTTAACAAAACATTTGCGACTACCCCATCCCCTAACAGCACCAGAACCAGCGTGCCCATGAATTCGCCAAAACACTTCTGAGCCATGTAAGACTCCTTTTTTATTCGGGGCTGTTGTCGGACCTAGTCCACCCAATCGAAGGACTTGTTTACTGCACGCTTCCACAGCCGGTACATTTCCTCTCGTTTCTCAGCCGGCAGATTCGGTTTCCAGATGTGATCGACCGCCCAGTTCGAACGCAAATCCTCAAGATCCTTGAAATAGTGGACAGCCAAACCTGCGGCGTAGGCCGATCCCAGCGCGGTAGTGGCGTCACGCGTGACCGGACGAACCACTGGCAAGTTAAGAATGTCTGCCTGAAACTGCATGAGAAGATGGTTGTCAACCATGCCTCCGTCGGTCCGCAGCACATCGAGCTTGATATTCGAATCTTTCTCCATCGCCTCCAGGACATCGCGGGTCTGAAACGCCGTTGCCTCGAGTACCGCGCGGGCAAGGTGCCCTTTATTCGCGTAGCGAGTGAGGCCCGCAATCACACCCCGTGCGTTGTCTTTCCAGTACGGGGCATACAGTCCGGAGAACGCGGGAACGAAATACGCGCCGCCATTGTCGGAAACCGATTTCGCGAGAGATTCGATCTCAGAACTTTTCTGAATCATCCCAAGATTGTCGCGGACCCACTGCACCAGGGCTCCGGTGATCGCAATGCTGCCTTCGAGAGCGTATTGAGCGGGCTGATCGCCGAGCTTGTAAGCCAACGTTGTGAGCAGGCCGCAATTGGAGTGGACCACGCGATCGCCCGTGTTCATCAGCAGGAAACATCCAGTGCCGTATGTGTTCTTGGCTTCTCCCGGCCGGAAGCAGGTCTGCCCTACCAGCGCCGCCTGTTGATCTCCCAAAATTCCCGCGATCGGAACGTCCATCAATATCGGGTCTTTGACGAGCGCGTAGACTTCGCCGCTGGAGCGGATGCGTGGCAGTATGGCCTCGGAGATGCCAAGAGCATCGAGGATTTCGTGGTCCCACGACAAGGTTTCAAGATTCATCAACTGCGTGCGGCTGGCGTTCGTTACATCCGTGATGTGAATGCCGCCATGGGGACCGCCGGTCAGGTGCCACACTAGGAAGCTATCAATGTTGCCGAAGAGCACCTCCCCGTTCTCTGCCAGGCTGCGTACGCCGCGCACATTTTCCAGAATCCAGCGGATCTTCAACCCACTGAAATAAGTGGTGAGCGGCAGTCCAGTTTTGCCGCGAAAGCGATCCTGTCCCCCCGCTTTCGCAAGCTCGCCGACGTAGTCTGCAACCCGCGTATCCTGCCAAACCAGCGCGTTGGCAACCGGCTTTCCGGTTTTGCGATTCCACACCACCGTGGTTTCACGCTGGTTAGTAATCCCAATCGCCGCCAAGTCCGAGGGCTGAAGGTTTCCCTTCGCCATTGCCTCCTCGATCACCTCTCGCGTACGTTGCCAGATCTCTTCCGGATCGTGCTCCACCCAGCCGGGCTTGGGGTAAATCTGCCGATGTTCTTTTTGAGCGATCGCCACCGTGCGTCCCGAGCGGTCAAAAACGATGAACCGGGTGCTGGTGGTACCTTGATCAATTGCCCCAATATATTTTGCCAATTTATTACTCCTCCTAATCCTTTTCTCGTCCCTGAAACCCGGTAAGATCGGCCGCTGGACTCTCCATTGAGAGCCCCACCGCCACCAGAAGTCGATTGATCTTGTCGGTGTATCGCTGGATGGCCTCCTGCGACTGGGCTAAAGACCAACCGAGTTCGTCAGCCAAACACGCAGCTACAATTGGCGCGGCAGTGATCGCATCTCGCCAACTGAACAGCTGCAAGCCAATGCGCCGAGCCAGGATATCTTCAATCGTCACGGCCATCTCACACCGAATGCTGTACACCACTTCCGCCAGGATCGAAGGCGAATCAGGCACGATTCGAGACAGGAGGTGTGGGTTCTGTTGGGCTGGAGCCAGAACGTCAGAGGTCGCCGTGCCGAACTTCTCGGCAAGGTGCCGGGCCGTGTCTTCGGATAAATGAAATTGGCTCGCGAGCTTGCTCGAGTAGTTCGCGTCATAGCCCTTCGAACCAGAAAGCGGGTAGTGCGGCGTGCGGCTGGGCGTGAGCGATTCGCCCAGATACCTCTGCACTTCATTGATCGTGTCTTCCGCCATGGCGCGATGAGTTGTCCATTTACCGCCGAGAATACTGATCATCCCGCTGTCCCGGTCCAGTTCGACTTCATCGTCTCGAACGAGCTTCTTGGTTGCCCGCGCTCCTTTGGCGCTCACCAACGGACGCAGACCGGCGATGCCGCTGGTGATTTGATCGAGAGAGAAAGGTTTTTCCAGATAGGAGTTCAAGTGTCGCAACAGATATTCCGCCTCGGTGCGCTTCACCACCATTTCTTCCTGCGAGCCCGCCTCGTCGTCCGTGGTACCCACCTGCAACCTGCCGAGCCAGGGAAGCGCGAAGATGACGCGACCGTCCTCGGTTTTCGGTATCAGCAGTGCTTCGTGGTCGGAGAAGCCGTTCAAAGGAAGAAAGATGTGAACCCCCTTGCTGGGCCGCATCCGGGTTTGAACGCCGGGGTGGGCAAGGCTGCGCAAAGTATCCGAGAAGGGACCCGTTGCATTGACAAACGCACGGGCGCGAACTGTGAACCTCTGGGGCGTGATCTGATCTTCTACCGTTGCCGCCGTCAACTTACCATTCGCTCCCTTTTCGAACCCGACTACTTTGGCGTAGTTCAGGGCCTCGCCTCCGCACCCGGCGAAAGTATGAATGAGTGTGATGTTGTATCGGGAGTCGTCAAATTGCCCGTCCGCATAGACGATCGCCCCCTTCAGCCGCTCACTTCTCAGAGACGGAAAACGAATGACTGCCTCCACGCGGGAGATGTATCGGCTCGGGAACAAGCCGGCGCGCCCCGCCATCCGGTCGTAGATCCTCATTCCGATGCCGTAATAAAGCACATCGAACCAACTGAAACAGGGGACGAGAAATTCCAAGGAACGCGTGAGGAACGGCGCGTTCTGCAGCATGAGGATGCGCTCGCGAAGAGCCCGCTTCACCACCCGATACTGATGGATGTCCAGGTGAGTCACTGCTTCCTGCAAGTAGCGGACCCCCCCGTGAACAATCTTGGTCGAAGCACTCGATGTGGCAGACGCAAAGTCTCCACCCTCCAAAAGGACCGTTCTCAGACCACGCAATTGTGCAGCGAGCGCACACCCCGCCCCGGTCGCTCCGCCGCCCACAACACATACATCGAAGGCATTATTCTCAATGCTCCGGAATGCTTCTGGCCGGGTCTTCATTGAAGCCCTCCTTTCGGTGCCTTGGGTCAGAACGTAACCTTAATACGGAACCAGCTACGGCTGCATTCCCGCTACACGAATTAGTGCCAAGGTTCGCATAGTACTGCACCGCCGGTTGCAGAACGAGCCAAGGTTTGGCCTGCACCATATAATTCAACTCGAAGGCCTTCTCTGCGTCATACGTAGGAAGCATTTGCCTTCGCGGTATACCATGAGGCGTGCAGCTTCCCGTCAACCCGCCGATCTTGCCAATGCTCGCCAAGCGAGTGGATGAATTACCGTCCGAAGGAGATTGGGTTTTCGAGCCGAAGTGGGATGGCTTTCGCGCGCTGGTGTTCCGCGATGGTGATGAGACCCTGATTCAAAGCCGCGATGAAAAGCCATTGAACCGCTACTTCCCCGAACTGCTCGACCCTCTACGCACTTCGTTGCCCTCCCGCTGTGTCCTCGATGGAGAGATCGTCATCGTTAAGAATGACGAACTCGACTTCGACGCTCTGCAGCTTCGCCTGCATCCAGCCGCCTCGCGGGTGAATCTTCTTTCCCGGCAGACTCCGGCATCATTCGTATTCTTCGACTTGCTTTGCCTGGGAGACCGTGATCTTCGGGGCGAGCCATTTCAGGCGCGCCGTCGCGAACTGGAATCGCTAATCTCAATGGCCGCGCCACCGATACATCTCACGCCAGCTTCCAATGATCGCAGCGTCGCGGCGGACTGGTTTCGACGTTTTGAGGGAGCAGGGCTCGACGGCGTGATGGCCAAACCGATTTCAGGACCGTATGAGCCGAACAAACGCGTGATGCTCAAGGTCAAACACGAGCGTGACTGTGACTGCGTGGTTGCGGGATTTCGTTGGCATAAGAAAGGTGAGCGCACTCTCGTCGGCTCATTGCTGCTAGGACTGTTCGATGATGCCGGTGTTTTGCAACACGTCGGAGTCTGTGCGAGTTTCAGCACGGCCAAACGCCGGGAACTTGCAGAATTCCTCGAGCCCTACCGTACCAACGCACTCACCGCTCACCCATGGAAGCGATGGGCAGACGAAGAAGCGGACGAAGAAATTGAACATGGTGAGGCCAAGCGGATACCCGGCGGCCAGAGCCGATGGAGTCAGGGCAAGGACTTATCTTGGGAACCGCTGCGCCCCGAGTTGGTCGTAGAAGTCGCGTATGACCACATGCAAGGAAACCGCTTTCGTCATACGGCCCAGTTCCGTCGTTGGCGAACGGACAAAACACCGACCAACTGCACTTTTGCCCAGCTCGAAGTCGTTCCGCCACAAGAGCTGGCGGTGATTTTTTCACACCATCGCTAGCGACTCTTCATTCCTTCTTGCTGGTCCGTGCCTTCCTGTTACTTTCGCGCCACTCACGCGTAGGATCATCGTCCGGATCTGGAGTCTCCTGCGACGGCCGAAGGTCTTCCGGCACATGTCGCAGATTGACTCGGATGCGCGTCCATGTGGATGATCTGCCGCGCATGGAATCAATAAGAACGTCGTCAACCGCAAGCAGTCTGGCTACTTCGACATGTTTGCTCTTCCATCGTTCGAGTCCCGCTAGCGCGGCGGCTTTATCGGGTGAATTCGCGACCACGATGAGCGGCATCTTCACCCGTGGTTTCTTTGGCGACGAACTGGCGCGCGACGGCGCGACCCGGGGAGCTTCCTCACCCGTCTTGCGAAAGTGTGGCGGCCACGGTGCATCACCGAGACCGTCGGCTTTGTCTTTCTCCGCGAGTTCGAGCAACTTTTCCAGTGAACCAGGCGCAGCATCCATTCCGGCATGAGGGTCACCGATCTTTGCGAAACGTTCCGGAACGGTTAAGACCGTGAAATCGGCGGGATCGCAGTCAGGCACTTCGTTCCACAAGAGAGGCGCCGACACTCGTGCATCGGGAAGTGGACGCACCGAATAGGCAGAGCACGTAGTCCGGTCCTTTGCATTCTGGTTGTAATCGATGAACACGCCATGACGCTCCTCTTTCCACCATTTCGAACTAGCCAGGTTGGGCGCACGCCGTTCTATCGCACGCGACAATGCCACGGCGGCGCGCCGAACCTCAGTAAAGGTCCAACGTGGCTGAAGTCGCACATTCACGTGCATGCCGCGCGAACCGCTGGTCTTGGGCCATCCCCGAAGGCCAACTTCATCGAGAAAGCTCTGAACTTCGAGAGCGACACGGCGTACATCGGACCACCCGACGCCTGGAATCGGGTCGAGATCGACCCGCAGTTCGTCGGGATGATCGAGGTCATTCGAGCGCACCGGATGCGGGTGTAGTTCGATGCAACCAAGATTGACAATCCAGGCAAGGCCAGCCGCATCATCGACTACAATCTCTTCCGCGGTTCGCCCCGAAGGGAATGAAAGCGTGACCGTCTGGAGCCACGAGGGTCGTTTTTCGGGCGCACGTTTCTGATAAAACGCTTCTCCTTCAGCCCCATTCACGAACCGCTTCAGAACGATCGGGCGATCCCGAATTCCAGCAAGCGCACCCGGCGCAATCGACAGGTAGTAGCGAACCAGATCCAGTTTCGAAATTTGTGTCTGCGATGAAAAGTACAGCTTGTCCGAATTCGTTATCTGGACTTCGTGTCCATCAATGGAGAGTATCTCACTGGCTGCTTGTTTCGGCACCTAAACAGGCTACCACCGCGATGGCGTTTATTTTGATCCGGTAAATTCCCTGAAGTCTGCTGCGCCGCGAGGATGAGAAATCAACGTGTTGAGGTCTCTGAAAGTTTCAGATCCACCACAGCGACCTTGTTCACTCCACTGCATGCCAGATACAGCCGCCGATCTGGAGTTGCCACCATATTGCGGACCGTACCGCCCCCGGATGGGATCGGCTTCGTACTGAAGCTCTCTGACGTGGGATCGAACCTGACCAGGGTATTGGGCTTCACGCCCGATTCGCTATACCAGACCTGGCCATCATTCGTGATTGCGATTCCATACGGTTCGGACTCCGAGCCGCCCGGCGACAACCATTCTTTGAGCAGCTTTCCGCCAGACGGGTCGAAATGCCCAAGATACCCACGCGCGAAATCGGTGTAATAGATCGTGCCATCCGGTGCCAGTGCGATCCGCCGCGGCCGCGCACTTGCTGCAGGCAACGTGTATTCTTGGATCTTCAATGTGCTCGGGTCAACACTGGCAAGCTTGTTGGCGCCGAACTCGCAAAGGAACGGCGTGTTGTTCTGCAAGATTACAATGCCGTAAGGTACCGCGTGCGGGGTAGGCAATTTTGTCAGGATCATCTTGCCGATCTTAGGATCGAGACGCCCGATATAGTTGGTCTCTTCGTTGGTAAACCACAGAACGCCATTGTGGTCGAATACGGGCGTGTGCGGGTCGATCTCTACGCCACCGGGCGCACGAAATTCGGTGATCTCGCCTGTCTTTGGATCGAGCTTGCCGACATAACCCCCGGAGATCGCGGTAAACCAGATATTCCCCTCTTTGTCGGCAACCAGTCCGTGCGGGCCCGAGTTAGGCGTCTTCAAAGGATATTCCTTAAATTCTCCAGTCTTCGGATCGAGCCGGCCAAGCTTGTTCGCTGCCTGCCCCGTGTACCATAGCGAGCCGTCAGGCGCGAGTGCGGGATCGTGCGGCCGCGACTTCGGCGTCGGCACCTCGTATTCCTTGATCTGTACGTTCAGCACTCCCACGGTTGTGGCGCCCGCAAGCGTGGCGGCTAACGCGAACAAGCACAGTTTGGGAAGAGACATGCACTTTCTCCTTCGCAGAAAATTGTAGTTCTTCGGTAAGCCGGTCGGCGAGAGGATAGTCGGTTTTGAACCCTTGAACGGTGGCAGAATCCCGTCATGAGCAATCTGGACATTCTACAGTAGACACAGTATTGCCGGCCCCGATGCGTCGAGCTAGTTTTGTGAGTCATGTTTCGGCGCGACTTCAGGAGGACGATGCGTTAGCGTTGGAAAACATCAATGTTCGAACATTGGCGCTGTCCGAATATTATTCGTCGTTCTTCTACTTGCTTTGATTGCCTGGTTCGCAGCATTCATGTCGCAGGCGCCTTATCCAATGTTTGAGGTAAATCCCCAGTTCGATTTGATTGACGATACGGAGGAGCGACAAACATGACTACTCAACTGTCGCTCAATACCAATCTGGTTCGTCTTCAAAAAAAAGCAGTTTTGTGTGCCAACTGCGAGGTCATTAGCGAGGGCCGAAACGGTCATTGCGCTTGCTGTGGAAGTCAGTCCTTGCTCACTCTCAGCAGAGTACTGGGAGGAACGATTGACCCGGAACTGTCCTTCGCTTTCGCGGCGCCTGCGCATGTCGTCTACGATGACTTGTGCGTTCCTTTGTCGGCAGCGGCCTGATCCGAGATCAAGTCGATTTCCGCCGCACCCACTCCACAGAATGTCATGCCGCTGGGTGTTTCTTCAGAAAGTAAAGATTATGCCGGGCGTCTTCGATGGCTTGCTGCTCATTAGCGTTGATCGGATTGACGGCATTTTTCAGCCGATCATCGATTGCTTTCTGGGCTGCTTCAATTTTGTCCAGTAGCTTGATTGGATCCAGCTCGACTACAGCATCGTAGTAAAGTGCTTGCCAGTTGCCGTCATCGCTCACTCGGTCCTGATTTCGATAACGTGCCGCTTATAGTAGCGGTTTCTTCGCGACAGTATAGCGCAAATGGTTTAACCTCCGAGGTAGAAAGCTTTAGTACCAACGGATGGAACGGTTAATCAGACCGAGTGTGCTCTCTGCGGAGCACCGAGACGTGACTTTGCACTCCGGCATCCACCATTTCGATCGCCACCAGATCGCCACCAGGAAGAGCGACGCATTCGGCCTTAATGCTTCCAGCTCCACACCGGATTGCCTTTGTCGTCGCGCAACACCAGCGTGTCCGAACCTTTCACAACTTCCCGTGCGAGGATTAGATCCGCTCCACCGTATTTCACCTTCGATCCGGTAAACGCCACTTCGTCCCCTTTGCTGAAGCTCACGCCCATGTCATCCATAAACGATTTCGGACAGAAGTATAGATCAACAACATCCTCGCCGTTTTTCATCATCAGGTGGACAACATCGTTCGCTTTTGGTGGCAGCTTAACCTCTTCCACCGTGCCTTTGAGCTTGGTCTCAGTGTGCAGGTCATACTTAGGTGGGCCGGTCTGCGCAAGCAACAGTGCACTCGGGGCGAGCACGAGAGTGGCAAGAAGAACAAGAAGAAGTATCTCGTGCCTGCGGTTCGATCGGCCAGACTTACCTGAACGATGCATGGCTCCCTCCCTCACGGAATAAAGAGAAACCGCTGCCCCTACAAGGACAGGTTCTCAATTCCCCGTTTTCGTAGATAGGATTAAGCCAATTTGCAAGCAACCGACATCGTACTCCCAATCCGCCGATTATCCCAACACTTCTCGACTCCGACCCACAAACGAGCACCAACCGGCAGTAAGCTCGTGAGAATCGCGTTTCTGAGGCTACAGCGTCAGCCTAAGAAAAAGTGGGGGTGAAGAACGTCAAGTCGTTCGATGAGCTTCTGGAAAGACGGTTTCCGGAGTCGGGCACGAAAGCTTATCACCTGACGGCGATCCATGAGCACTTGCCACCCCAGGCGAGAAAAGAGCTGAAGGAAGTGGGGTGGACGAAGGGGTGGAGTTGGCAAAGATTACGAGACGGGACTGGCAGCACTTCGACTGTGCAACCTGGTTGCACAAAGCCCGCGAAATGCCCAAGGAAGAGTTTAAGCAGGAAGTCGAGAAGGAACTTACGGGGCAGGAAACGGAACCGTGGGAGATGGTCTATCTCAAGTTGTACAAGAGCCAGATCCCGATCATTGAGCAGGCACTCGAGACCGCGGCTCTGATGCTAGGCAGCGACAAATCCCGGGGGTACTGCCTGGAGATGATCTGTGCCGACTTCCTAGCCGGAACAAAGCTGGAGAATGAAAATCCCGAGGTTCTCTTGCAGTCGGCATTACGGTTCTTCAAGTTCCTGCTCGGCGAACAGAAGCAGACATTTCTGCACCACGCGACCGAGAAAGCGCCGTGAATTTCGTCCGACCGAAAAGCTCACTCCGCAGCTTGAGCCTGACCAGCACCACAGTCTCCGCAACCAGGTGCTCGATCGCGACAGCTGGAGATGCCAATCTTGCGGCACAATGTCCAAGCTTGAGGTCCACTACAAAGATTTCCGAAGCCAATCCGGCGATGACTCGGAGGAGAACCTGATCACGCTTTGCAATCCTTGACACGCCTCTGTACATCCTAACTAAGCTGCTCTTGCCGGCCTCGGTAGGGGACTTGTTCGGCCCGCCGGCTAACAAATTCTCTTCTAAACCGAGGGCCGTCCAGATGCGGATCGAGACCATTTGGGTTACTGAAAAGGCCTGACGAGTATACAATGGGGTCCGTTTTTGAAGTTAAGAAGGAGATTTCGGAACGAGGGGAACTCTAGATGGGTCTAAGAACGCTCTGCTTCTGCTCTGTTCTGTGCCTGATCGTTTGCGCGGCCGGCTGTGGTGGTGGTCAAACTTCGCCTTTGGTTGGCAACGTGTCGGCCACGGCCAATCCACAAGTGGCGCTCTATTCCATTTCGACCAGCGCGCCGGGAGATGTGTCTGTGCAGTTTGGACCAGACACAAACTACGGACTAGCCACGTCGAGGCAAACCTCGACGCAGGCGGGGATGACCAACTTGTTGGTCGCCGGAATGAAGGCGAGCACTCTCTATCACATGAGGGCCGTCGTGCAATTCACCGATGGCACGCAGTTCTTTGATAACGACCATTCGTTTACAACCGGTGCCCTCGATCCCAAGCAAACTCCGACGATAACTGCCACGACTACTCCTGGCATGACACCGCAGAGCGGCGTGGAGCTATTGGATTTGGTCAGTGGGAACTCAAGGCCGACAATCACGGATCTAAATGGTAACGTTCTATGGACCTACAACGCAGTGCCCAATGGAACCGTACCCAATCCGGTCAAGCTACTCCCCAACGGCCATTTCCTCATCAACTTCAGTGGGGGAACTGTTGACGGGCTCAGCTCCGTGATCCAGGAAGTGGACCTGAGCGGCACCATGATTTGGCAAATGACGGCCGCTGACCTCAATACCGCGCTCGCCGCGGCGACATGTGCGGGATGCGATATCACAGTTGTGGGGACGCACCACGATTTTGTGCTGTTGCCCAACGAACACCTGATCGTAATTGCTGCCACCCAGAAAGTCATCTCGGGAACCACGGTGACTGGAGATGTGATTATCGATCTGGATGAGAACCACAAGCCCGTCTGGCTGTGGAATGAATTCGACCACTTGGACGTCAATCGACATCCTATGGACTTTCCCGACTGGACCCACACTAACGCAATCCTCTATTCTCCGGACGACGGGAACCTGATCGTCTCCATTCGACACCAGAACTGGCTAGTGAAAGTGGACTACGCGAATGGAACGGGGGCGGGAGACATACTATGGAAGCTGGGTTACCAGGGTGATTTCGAATTGGTTGGGGGGACTGATCCAACAGACTGGTTCTACGCGCAACACGGCCCGTCCTTTGCAACCGCAAACACTACAGGTCAGTTCTCGTTGATGGTGTTCGACAATGGGGATGACCGAGTTTTCCCCTCCGGCGTAACGTGTGGAACTGGGGAAGCTCCACCGTGTCTTTACAGCACAGTATCGCTCCTGCAACTCGACGAGACGACGAAGACAGCTACGCTTGCATTTAATCCGACGACCCCCAGCTACTCATTTTTCGGGGGGAATGCCGCCTTGCTGAAAAACGGAAACGTAGAGTTCTGCGAAGCAGCCGGGGGCCCGGGGACGACAGGAGTCATCTATGAGGTAACGCAGGACAGCAGCGCGCAAACGGTTTGGCAGATGCAGGTTACTGGGCAATACGTTTATAGAGGCCAGAGGATCTCAAGTCTCTATCCAGGAGTTCAATGGTGAAGAGAACGCTCGATCTTTACAGAAAGCGCGAAGCTACACCTCCCCTCCAGCCGTAGCCCGCCGTTATTCCTGAACAGGCAATTTGCCCGTGGCATTGTTCCCCGCCGCTCGCAGGGCAACCTTATAATCCCGACTGGATGGTACACTGGGAGACCTAAATTCAGCTGTGACCCTGAGGAGGATACCTTCATGACGAAAACAAATTGGCTGATCAACGCGATTGTCATTGCGACATTGCTCTGCAGCGGCCTGATTCTGGCTCAAGCGCCGGTGCAAGACATTGACGGGAACCTACACGCTAATTTGGCAGGAGCCCAAGCCCAGGTAGTTCAGGCATACAACTCCATCTTGGCCGCGGAGAAACAAAACAATAACGATATGCAGGGACATGCCCAAAAGGCGAGGCAGCATTTGATCGCGGCAAATCAGGAGTTGAAGCTCGCCGCTTTGGCAGCAAACGCTGCCCAAAAGAAGTAAATTTAACTCGTGCAGAGTATGTGCTGCTCTATGCTTGGGCGGCAGTTTCAGGAAAAATGGACTTTAGGCAGCGGGAGCGAGCATGCTCCCGCAGGCTCAGATCAGCGACGTTCCAGGGCTACGAATCGCCGCTAGGGAACGAGTTCGTACCCGATCCCTTCGTGGGGAGCTGGCCGGCAGGCTAGGCCATCGCTTGGCTGGACGGCGCTCTGCTTCGCGTTTGCCTAGAATTTCCTTTAGGACTCCTTCAGCATCTCCTACTGCACGACTACCGTGGCGGTAGTGCTGTGGCTGAGGCTTCCCGACTTAGCGGTGATCGTAGTAGTGTAGGTGCCGGCTGGAGTGCCGGGCGTTTTCATCGAACCTGATCCGCCCCCGCCTCCACCTCCGCAAGCCGCCATGCCCAACAACACTAAGGCCACGATTGGGATCGCTAGAGCGGGCATGCGTCGTCGGTAACCGAAGAACAACAAACCGGAGGCGAGCAGAATAATTGTCCAACTGATCGGTATCATCCCGGGTGGCAGCTCGGCCTGCGAAATCGACCCGGCGGTACCGGGCGCAGTCGTGGAGATCTTCGCCGTCGCCGTTGCGGCCGATCCCTGAGTAACGTTGACGGACGACGGCACCGTGCAAATCGGTGGTGGGGTCACTGCGGGTGTGATTGCGCAGCTTAGACTCACGGTTCCACTGAACGATCCAGCCGGCGTAACCGCGAGATTAAAGGACGCCGTTTGTCCCGCCGCGATCGTCGCAGAACTCGAAGATCCCGATGCCGGGCCTATGTCAAAATCCGGCACCGCCGCGCCCGTACCCGAAAGCGCGATCCTTTGCGGACTGCCCGCCGCATTGTCCGTGATCGTGACAGCGCCGATCAGACTGCCCGCCGCTTTCGGCGTAAAGGTCACCGAGATCTGGCAACTGCCTCCTGCCGCCAGCGAGGTGTTGCAGGTGTTGGTCTCGGCGAAATCAGCCGAAGCTGCGATGCTCGCGATGTTGAGCGGAGTGCTCCCGCTGTTTGTCAGAGTGACAGCCTGAGCGGGGCTAGTCGTTCCTACGGTTTGGGAAGCGAAGGTCAGCTGATTCGGGCTCACACTTGCAACCGGCCCGAGTCCCGTCCCGCTTAGGCTAACCGACTGCGGACTACCCGGCGCAGAGTCACTAATGCTGACACTGGCCGTACGAGAACCACCCGCGGTTGGCGTGAAGGTCACGTTGACGCTACAACTAGCGCCGGCCACTAAAGAGCTTCCGCATGTGTTCTTCTGACTGAAGTCGGAAGCGTTTGCTCCCGTAATGCTGATATTGGATATGCTCAGAGCGGCGTTGCCCGTGTTCACCAACATGATCGTGGCGGGACTGCTGCTGGTGCCTTGATTCTGCGGAGAGAAATTCACTCGATTCGGATACGGCGTCAGAAATGGTCCGTTGACGCCAGTGCCACTGAGCGGGATGGCAACCGGGCTGATCTTGGTGCTATCCATCACCGTGATTGCCCCCGTCAGCAAGCCGGTTGTGGCGGGAATGAAAGTCACATTCACAGAGCAACGCGCCCCAATGGCAAGGCTCCCTACACAGTTGTTGGTCTGGCTGAAGTCTCCACTTGCAACGATGCTGGCGATGTTGAAAACGACGTTGCTGGGGTTGCTGATGGTAATCGTCTGAGGCGGACTGGTCGTCCCCACACCTTGCGACCCGAAGTTGAGCGACCCCGGCGAAATCGCCTTGAAAGCAATGCTCAGCAACACCGAGACTGGGGAACCCGGAGGTCCAAATGCATCTACACCTGCTATGTCGGGTGAGCCATCCTGGTTAAAATCCGCCACGATGGGACCGAGCGGCAAATAGCTAAACATGGGCGGCTGAAAAGATCCGTCGCCGTTCCCCAACAGGATCGAGGCCACAAACCCGATGCCGTTCGGGGAGGCGATCAGATCAAGATTGCCGTCGCCTTTGAAGTCGGCTGCGGCGTTGGCGATGCCGGACTCTTGGTAATCCGGATAACTTGACGCTGCCTGAAACGTGCCGTCACCGTTGCCCAGAAAGATGAGTACCGCCGAATTGCTGCCCACGGCCAAGTCAAGCTTGCCATCCCCGTTGAAGTCGGCGACGACTATGGGTCCGTACGAAAACGAACCTGTCAATGGAGTTCCCGGGGTAAATGTGCCATTGCCGTTTCCCATCAAAATGGATATGGTGCCCGCGTCGTAATTGAGTATGGCTAGATCAAGGTTTCCGTTGCTGCCAAAATCACCCGTCGCGATGAATGTAGGCTTGTTCCCTGCCGGATAGTCAACATGCGATTGAAAAGTGCCATTTCCATTGTTGATCAGAATGGAAACTGTGTACGAGCCGAAATTCGTGACTGCCAGATCTGGTTTGCCGTCGCCATTGAAATCGCCAACTGCCAAGTACTCTGGCTGCAGGCCGACAGTGTAGTCCACTGGTGGCTGAAATGTACCGTCCCCGTTTCCAATGAGGACCAGCACATCACCTGGGAGGCAATTGCCGTTCGAGCAATTAGAAAAGACGGTCGCCAAATCCGCCTTTCCGTCACCGTTAAAATCTCCGGCCGCAATTTGTCCAACAGATTGGGTTAAAGACGTGGGAATTTCGGGTTGAAAGGTGCCGTCGCCATTGCCCAGATAAACGCCTACGGCAGCAGGGCCCGGGGCACCGGTAACTCCAATATCAGGTTTTCCGTCGCCATTGAAATCGGCCGATATCAGTTGGGAAACGCCCGCGGATGCGTAATCCGTTGCCGCAACGAAAGTGCCGTCGCCAAAGCCGAGCAAAATGTACACCGCTCCCGCTGTTGAAACGTCGTAGCCGTTGCCGGTATAGGCCACGGCCAGATCGAGCCTTCCATCGCCGTTGAAGTCAGAAATAACCACATAGGAAGGATCCGCTGAAACCCCATACTGTACCGGAGTTTGAAATGTTCCGTCTCCGTTCCCCAAAAGCACCGCGACGGAGTAGTCGGAAAGATCGTTATTGAGGGCATCTTGGGCAATCACCAGATCAAGTTTGCCGTCCCCATTCAGGTCGGCTGCGGCAATAGCGATGCCACTGGGATAGGTGGCGGAGACTTCGAAGGTTCCGTTCCCGTTCCCAAGCAGCACCGTTCCTCCCGCGAACAGATCCAGTTTGCCATCGCCATTGAAATCCGCCACCGCTAGCGGCGAGCCTCCCGGGGAATCCAAGCCTTTTTGAAAAGTGCCATTGCCGTTTCCGAGCAGAACGGAAACTCCACTTCCGCCCACAGCCAGGTCAAGTTTGCCGTCCCCATTGAAGTCGCAAATGACCACTGATTGCGGGCTGGAAGCGACGGAGTACACAACCTGGTTCTGAAATGTTCCGCCTCCATTGCCAAGCAAAACGGACACGGTATTGTCCCCGTAGTTCGTGATAGCTAAATCGAGATTCCCGTCCCCATTGAAATCCCCTGTGGCCACGGACGACGGCCCGGTGCCGGTAGGGTAGTCAAACTGCGGCCGAAACGTCCCGTCCCCGTTGCCTAGCAAAATGCTGACCGTGCGGCCATAGCATTTCAACCCTTGAATGGTGACGGTGCAGTTCGCGTTGGTGACAGCGAGGTCAAGATTGTCGTCACCATTGAAGTCTCCGGTCACGATCGCAAGGGGCCCCAGCCCCGTGGGATAAGCCACTTGCGGCGCGAAAGTGCCATCTGGCTTGCCCAATAGAACGGAAACCGTGCTGTCCCCTTCGTTCACGACAGCCAGATCCTTGATGCCGTCCCCATTGAAATCGCCCATCGCGATCGAGACGGCACCCGCCCCGGCGGGAAAGGCGGCCGTGCCGAATATGTACGTCTGCGCCTGGGTCGTTATGGCCGATAGGAGAAGCACAGCGATGGTGCGAAGGGCTAGACCACTTTGGAGCGACGAAGTCTTCATGGCGCAAACTCCTGAAGGGAGAGAGACTACCCGGGGCCCCGGCCGCACCAACCGAAGAGGGCGCGGAAGTAATGCCGATTCTAACCCTGAGGGCGAGGCTTAGTTGCGGAATTATTTTCGGAGAATTGTGAAGGAGAAGTGTAAATAGTTTATCCAGATTCGGCACGAGAGATTACTTCGCTCAGCGTCGCTGTGTAACCTCGTCAGAAAGTGGCTGCGTTGATCGATCCGTAAGGTGACTCTCGATCGTCATTGGGGAACGCACTTCCGACCGCCGTTCTCTCATTGAATACTTAAGCAAACACCAGAGCGCACGCATACCATCCTTCCAGCCGATCTTCTTGCCTTCCTCGTACGTACGTCCCCAGTAGCTGATACCCACTTCGTAAATTCTGAGTCGACGCTTCGCAATCTTGACTGTGATTTCCGGCTCGAAGCCGAAACGGTCCTCCTCGATCGGAATTGCCTGAATTAATTCTCTGCGGAACATCTTGTAGCAGGTCTCCATGTCGGTCAGATTGATATTGGTAAGAATGTTCGAAAAAAGGGTAAGCAGCCAATTGCCGACGGAATGCCAGAAGTACAAAACGCGATGCGCATGGCCACCGAGAAATCGCGAGCCGTATACGACGTCAGCCTTGTCCTGTATCAGTGGATCCAGCAGTATCGGATATTCACCAGGGTCGTATTCCAGATCAGCATCCTGGATGACGACGTAAAGCCCCGTCGCTTCCTGAATTCCACGCCGAAGCGCGGCGCCCTTACCCATGTTCTTTGGCTGGAGCGCTATCTTGATCTGCGGGTAGTGACTCTGTAATTCCTTGAGGATCTCAACTGAGCCATCTCGAGACCCATCATCCACACAAATCAATTCAATCTCAAGCGGAACCGCAAGCACCTTTTCCACCACCCTCCTTAAGGTGGCACTCTCGTTATAGACCGGCATAACAACGGATAGCTTCATCTCTCAGTTTTTCCTTCCGTGTGTATACTATCGAATCGGTGCCCCACTACTGAAATCGCCAGAGCTGCGCATCCGGAGCAATCATCATTTCGAAAAAAGTCATAATCAAAGGGGAGCGATCTCCTGGTAGCAGCATTGAATTCCTCGATCGCTGCCCCTGGTTATCCATCGTCGTCCTCGTGTTACTGCCTTTCGCTATACATCTGCCCCTTTGGCTGCTGGGACGAAGTACTGATCCTATCTGGTTCTTTTCAGGCTTAACTCATGGCGAGCACCCACTGCGCTGGCCTTTTCTTGATCCCAACGTCGGATTCACATCAGAAGCACTTGGCCGCCTCGCTGCATGGAACTGGTTGCACGGCATCGTGCCTTGGTGGAACACTTATACGGGCATCGGGATGCCGCTGGCAGGTGAGCTACAGCCGGGTGCGTTTTTTCTGCCATTTAATCTACTCCTCCTGTTGCCCGAAGGCATACTTTGGCAACAAATCGCTATGCAAATAATTGCCGGGCTTTCCACCTATGCCCTGCTACGTGAATTGGAGTTAAGTCGGCTCGCAGCTTTGATGGGGGGCGTGCTGTTTGCGCTCAATGGAACCATCGCATGGACACCAGGGCCGGCCAGTGTCTATTGCTCGTTGCCATTCCTACCTCTACTGTTGTTCGGCGTTGAACGAGCCCGAAAACAACAACGAGGAGCAACCAGTATATTGATAATTAGCATTGCAACCGCTTGGTCAATCCTAGCTGGCTTTCCCGAACCTGCCTATATCAGCGGCCTTCTCGTGCTCGCCTGGGGCATATATCGATTTGTCTCCGAACCGAATCGCTGGACGACCGCGCGGCGGGCAATTGCTGGTTGGGTGGTGGGCATGCTAATTGCCTCGCCCCTTCTGATCGCGTTTGTCGACTATGTGCGCCTATCTGATTCTTTCGGCATTCACAACCTAGGTGAAAAATCCCTCCCGTGGGCAGCGTTCTCTACAACTCTAATGCCGTATGTGTATGGGTCGTTAGGAACCAGCTTGCACTCCATGCCGTTGTCTCGCATTTGGGACAATATCGGAGGCTACACAAGCGTCCTGGTGATTCTGATGACCGTGGTTGGTGTCACTGCCAAGTCGGCGCATCGCGGTTTGAAGTTGCTTCTGCTGGCCTGGATTTTGTTGGCTTGGGCGAAGATGTTTGGGGTGCACCCAGTCATGTCGCTGATGAATCACCTTCCCCTAATGCGACAGGCCAACTTCTTTCGTTATGCACCTCCGTCCTGGAGCCTCGCGCTGATTATCCTGGCGGCTTTCGGGTTAGATGATTTCACGAACAACACGCCCCGGCGGCGCGGTGCTTTCGGCGTCACGATCGGTTTGCTGGTTGTTGGTATCGCTCTGGCCTGGCCACCGCGCGCATTCTGGGAGCGACCAAGGGCATTCGTTCCAATCATGTTTCTACTTCTGGGGCTTTCTCTGGCTTGGGCGCTTGCAGGCTTGCTGGCAGCTGCTCTGTCATGGAAACTGCTACACGGTGAGCGGCGCCGAATTGTGCTGGCCTGCCTCCTACTAGTCGATGCCGTGATGATGTTCATGGTGCCACAATCGACTGCCGTACGCCGCAACCACATCGATCTTCCGGCTGTACAATTTTTAAGCGATCATCAAGGGCTTTCCCGCAGCTATACTTTGGGCCCAATGCAGCCCAATTACGGTGCCTATTTCCGGGCAGCTAACATCGACCACAATGTTGTGCCTGTTCCCAAGCTCTGGGCGGATTATGTCGAACGCAACCTCTTGCCCAGCTCATCGAGACTAGATTCAAGCTTGCCGTTTTATTCAAGCATGACATTTTGGCCAGGTGTTATGCCTGACGGCGACGCCCAGCAGGATTTAAGCGACAATTTGGATAATTATCTAAGTCTCGGCGTTCGTTACGTCATTACCAAACCGGGCCAGAGCCCAACGCCAATCAGATTCCTGCCTATAGCAGACGCGAACATTCAGCAGGGAGTGTCTGGAACACAATTCAGCACCCCCAGGTTGGGAATGGTACTCACTGCCTTAGAACGGTGCCGTTCCATTGCCAACGATCCGATAAAGCCCGCTATAGTGCGCCTTGTAGCTAAGGCAATACTAAGGGTGGGCCACTCTATTGCTGGAAGCTCGACCCAAGAGAGTATTCTCATTAACCACAAAAGCGCAGCGCCGTTGGACACGGAATACATCACTCTGCAGCGCGGTCAGTCGGTCGAAGTAGGCGTATCCGCTCCATCCCCGGTCCGCGCCGACTCGGCGATCACTTCGGTTGGAGCAATGGTCAGCAACTCCGGTGGCGCGGTTGACGGCGATTTAACGGTCGAGATTTGTCTCGAAACTGTGTGCCGGTCAGGGAAACGTTCGCTTGCAGAATTAACCGACGGTGCGGTTTTCCTAATGCCCTTAGACCAACCACTGGCACCGTCTTCTGGTGCACCGCTGGGCTTAACTTTTACGCACCAGAACGGTTCACACCCTGTAGGGCTTCGGTTGACGCCAACTGGCGCAGCGCCGGAACAACAGATCCAGGGACCAACTAGCCCACTGCCCGGCCACACGATACAACTCGCCTTCGGATATGGCGTGCCGGGATTGCGCAAGGCTTATGCAGATTCTGTCATGGACATCTGGGAACTGCCGAACCCGGCGCCGTATTTCCAGGTAATTCAGGGGGGCCCCTGCACAGTCTCGACCACGCAACGAGAAGAGGTGACTGCAGAATGCGCTGCTCCCGCCACCCTGCTGCGCCGAGAGCTTTATATGCCAGGCTGGCGGGTAAAGGTAAATGCCACACCGGCTACGTCAGTCCAGCAGGACGGTCTTTTCCAATCGGCTGCCCTGCCCGCAGGTCACAGCCAAGTGCGATACCATTTTGCACCTCCTTATATAGAGTTTGGCTGGGCCGCAAGCCTGATAGGAATGGTGGGTTTGCTATCGCAGATTATCCTGATACGACGTTACCGCTACAGTAGCTTTGAAAGTGCCTAAGTTTTCCCTTTAATTCGCATGAGTAGGCACTCTCCTTCGCCGCTAGTCCTAAAGCAATAGAACTCACGCCTGACCGGCTGCGAACCCCGCCTTAGGTTTGCAGACGTTCTCTCGGAATAACCGAGACTTTTAGTCTGATTGGGTGTTTAGACTCTCGCCAGCAGGGATACAATTGCGCCGGAGGGCAGCCATGAAGTTCGCCCGCTTCGTCTGCTTGTTTATACTTTTCGCCATCACGACAGTGCCGGCGCAAACAAATCCTGTTCCCTTCGTGAATCAGCCGCTTGTTCCTATGAGCGTTGCACCGGGCGGGCAGGGTTTCACTATGACCGTGAACGGTACAGGATTCGTTTCTGGATCGGTGGTCAACTGGAATGGCACGCCCCTGGTCACCAGCTTCGTTAGCAGCTCGCAATTAACCGCGACAGTTCCGGCCGCGAACATCGCGAATGCCAGCACTGCGTCTATCACCGTGTCGAGCCCCAGTCCGGGGGGTGGAACCTCGGGCGTCATGTACTTGGGCGTGACAAATCCTATCAGCACTCTTACTTTTACCAACTACGCTGAAGGCTTCTACTTTTCGGGTACGGTGGTAGCCCCTTCGGGGGTGACCCCAATAGCGGCCGATTTCAATGGCGATGGAAAACTCGATGTCGCCTTCATCGCATTTCTGACCACATCCAACAATCCCACCTTCCAACTCTGCATTGAACTTGGTAACGACGACGGGTCGTTCCAGCTTCCCAGCTGCACTGCAATAAGTCCGCCCGCGCCAGGAAAGAGTGAGGGCCCGGTAGAGCTCGTCGCCGCGGACTTCAACGGCGATGGAAAGCTCGACCTCGCGCTGACCAACGGCAACGACGGTACCAATACGGTTTCGATATTCCTCGGCAATGGCGATGGCACGCTGCAGGCTCCGCAGAATTTTCCCGCCGGACCGGCACCGGAAATACTGTCCGTTGGGGATTTCAACAGAGACGGGAAGCTTGACCTTGCGGTTCCGAATAACGAGACCACTACCCAGGGCGAAATTTCAATACTACTTGGAAACGGCGATGGTACTTTTCAAAACCCCATCGAATACGCTTTGCCCTTCTCGTCGGTGTCTTTGGCGGTTGGAGATTTCAACGGAGATGGAAAACTCGACCTCGAACTTTCAACTACCGGGATCGACAACGGCAAATCCTACAACAACGTGTACGTTGGGCTCGGCAATGGCGATGGCACCTTTCAGCCGCCGCAAGAGGTTGCGAATCTTGGCGGATCGTCACCCGAGGCCACAGTGACAGCCGACCTTAACGGGGATGGAAAGCTCGACCTAGTGACTCTGACCTACAGTTCTTACGATGTCGCCGGCTTTGTGGTCCTGCTCGGCAACGGCGACGGTACCTTCCAGCCCCCAGTGGCCTATTCCACTCCTTACTTCGCTTACGGCGGCCCCGTGGTTGCCGACGTCAACGCAGACGGAAAGCCAGACCTGCTCCTTGCCCCATACAGTCAGCTGGTTAATTCTGATAACAACATCACATTGATGTCCGTCGTGCTTGGAAACGGGGACGGGACTTTCCAGAACGCCATCAACCTCCCAACACCCGCCCTTCCGGTCGCGGGATCCGGTGGAGCGGCCGGGTTGCTCGCGGGGGACTTCATCGGCGATGGTAAGGTCGATATCCTGCTCCCTTACTACAATTCTGACTCTGCGCCTTACCTGGCTTCCTTCTTCTTTTTTGTGCAAGGCTCATTTCCGGCAGCCGGGGTTGCTCCAACCAGCATCGCCTTCCCGCAGCAAGCAGTAGGCAGCACAAGCAGTCCCCAGACGGTCACATTGACCAACATCGGTGGCGCGGCATTGTCTATCTCGGGGATCGACTTAGGCGGGCAAGATGCAGGCGATTTTGCAGAAACTAATACCTGCGGCACCAGTCTTGCGGTTGGCGCATCATGTCAAATCAATGTAAAATTCACGCCCACGGCCTTCGGAAACAGGAGCGGAATCCTCGTTGTTGCCAGCGATGGGTTAGGTGGCCCACAAACCGTTACGCTGACAGGTACTACAGCGCCTGGGGCCGGCATTAGCCTAATGCCGCCGAACGTCTCATTTCCCAGCCAATACGTGGGCACATCTGGCCTTCCCCAAAGCGTGACCATAACCAATACTGGAACCGCAACCCTTACGATCAGCAGTGTCAATGCGACGCCCGCTGATTTTGGTTCGGTGAACGCTTGCGGAAGCAGCGTGGCGCCTGGCGCGAGTTGCGCAATCGCGGTTTTCTTCGACCCAACGACTAGCGGGACGAGGGGCGGGACCTTGACCGTGACCGACAACGCTGCAAACAGCCCCCAAGGTGTTGCGCTCAGCGGCACCGGCCAGGATTTCTCGCTTGCGCCCGGATCCCAATCCTCGGCCTCTGTCTCACCCGGCCAGTCAGCCAGCTATAAGGTATCGGTCGCTCCCGGCGGAGGGTTTGATCAAACCGTGACGCTGAGTTGCAGCGGAGCACCCTCCCAGTCCACCTGTTCCGTGTCGCCGAGTTCGGTGAAGCTCAGCGGATCGGCTACGACGGCTACCGTGACCGTGACCACTGCGGGAGGCTCGGCGGGACTGACACAGCCGGGCGGGAACCTCTTCAGATCGTGGTCGGCGCTGTCCGGAACTTTGGTGCTGGCGATGCTAGCGAGCTTCGCCGGTTGGCGTCGCGAACGTCGTCCCCGGCTGCTCTACGGACTAGCTTTCCTGTGTCTGCTATCCGTGGGAGTCACAGTGTCGGCATGTGGTGGCGGGGGCGGAGGGAGTGGTGGAGGAGGTGGAACTCAGGCTGGAACCTACAATTTGACCGTGGCCGGCACGTTCACTTCCGGCTCAACCAATCTGACCCATAAGACAATTCTCACCTTGGTCGTGCAATAGGGGAGGCGCACCTTAGAGTCATTCAGATTGCCTGTTCTGCGCGGACTCAAACAGAGCTAAAATTGAGGGATCGAAAACCGTCAATCTGCTAGGATGGCGAGACGTTTCTGACAAAGACAGTCAGCTTGGAGGGCGAGGATGACCGTATCGAAGGTTTGTGTGTCGGCGTTCCTGATGATTCTCGGATTGGGGGCAAGTGAGGTCGGAAGCACGCAGAACGTATTTTCGCTGCTCGCGCGGACGGGAAGTGCCTCGATGCGGCAACCGAACGCTGCGATTGCCTCCCTTTCGCAGTCGGACTTCAGGAGTCAGGACTGCTCTGGGTCCGTTCCAACCGGGTACACCCGTATTTTCGTTGCTGACCGGGGCGATGGAAAGCCCGGCACCGGCAGTGCGTCCGACCCCTTCGACGGCAGTAGTGCCGAGAAGTTTGACACGCTACTACGCGGCAAATCGGAAGGTGGGATAACTAACCTGGTGGTTTGCATTGGTCCGGGCACGTTTCAGACGGAAGGCAGCGGCGATTACGTTCAGGGTCAAGGGCATGTCTATCCGTCCCATCCGGTCGGGTTCACGGTTAATAAAGGCTGGAAAATTCATGGCGCCGAAATCGATCGAACCACGCTCCGCCTCATCAGCATGTATACCTATCCCTCGAACGGCAAATTCCTTGAAGGGATCGTTATTGGGACCTACAATTTTGATTCCTCCGGAGTTGAGGTCTCGGACATAACTCTCGATGACAATTATCCCAGCCTCAAGCCGCGGTATAAAGCCCCTATGGAACTTGTGGCAGTCATTTTGCGTTCCAATCTTGGCCACCAGTGGGTTCACAATATTCGCGTTATGAATGCTTCGGGAGAGGGGCCGGAGGATTTCACCATCGGAATCAGTTCGCCGACTACGAATGCCGCGAACGAGGGAAACCTCGTCGAATACGTCACCATGGACCATTGGTACGGAGGTCTCTGTACTGCGATTGCAATTGCCGGGGGTTCAGGAGAGGTTCGGCACAATACAGTTACGGGTTATCAAATCGCTTATGGCGGGTGGAGTATGTTGAACGTGAACTTTCATGACAATACAGCCATGGAGACAGGTTATGGCTTTAATGTCGACAGCTTGCAAAATAGTAAGATCACGATCGCGTTCAATAACATCGTACGTCCCAAGTTGTACGGAATCGTAGTCGGCGGCAACGGGGACTTCACCGATTTTTCCATCCATGACAATACGATCCAAGCTGGCCCCACCACAGTCTACGGCTTGGTCTTTCAGGGGAACGTCAGAGGCTCCCATGTTTTGCGGAACAAGATCGTCTCCGAACGGCCAAACAGCGCACCCAATGTCATCGGCCTTTTCGAAAAAAATGCTAAGAACGTTAACAACGTATTTCAGGAGAATGTGGTGGCGTCTCCGTTCAAGAACTCTCTACAAGGATCCGACTGTCTGTGGGGGAATGTTACCGAGAATGGGCAGCAACGGGCCGATCTAGGGAACAGTACAAACCATGCCTGCGTTATCGGGAATTAGCGGATGCGGAACTCGAAGCAGCGAGGACTGTAAACTGGATATTCGATTGATCGTCCGAGATCTGAGTAAAGTTACGCTAAGAACGATAGCAGTTTAAACGAGAATGCCTAGGCCGTGGCTCCCTTTGAAATTGTAAAAACGCTTGCCCGTCAGCCGGGAAATTTCAGTCACTGCTCGCCTGACTGTAGGGAAACTTTCGGTGTCGTGGAAAATCGCGCATTGCGAATGGGCAGCACTCCACAACCCGCAAGCGAACGTATCAGAGTAGGTGTGAACTATGTCAACGTGAATCAAATCATATGAACGGCTGTCCTGTTTGATCCAATCCCTGTAGTCGCTGCGGACCAGACGCACATTTTCGAAAGAAGATAGTCGGCTAGCCGTCTCGTCGTAGACATCTTTTTTATTAGCAGTGTGTTTGTCTCCAGCGAAAGTGTCCACTCCAATCACAGAATTGAAAAAAGAGGACAGTGCAGCCGTCGAGTAGCCAAACTCAACACCAAATTCGAGACAGCGATCCCTCCCGATCCGGAATCGATCTATCAGATCCGAAAGTATGCTCTCGATTCCCTTCCATGCCGAGTCAACGCGCAATATTCTTGCCGGCGGACGGAGGTGTTCAGGAATAAATGGAATAACAGGCACCCTTGGCCCTCGTAGGCCGGCCACAACTGCCTTCCAGTATTCAAGCTCAGTGATCATCGAAGATTATTCATAACTCCGTCAGAAATACGGAAGCCCTGTTTCAATTACAAGTTCCGAAGTCTGACGAGCTGGGCCATACCCTTTGAGAATTAATGCGATTTAACATGCCATTCGGATCGAAATTGTCACTTTCCCTTTCAACTCAGGAAAAGAGTGAAGTCTTGCGCAAAACCTCTGGTACCGCTACGAACCGTTCTACGACCTGCAAGTCCAACTCATCGAAGTAGCGCAGCAGCACAAGCACCAGTCCATAAACCGTCGCTAAGGCCAAAGACATACCGATCATTTCCTTCCAGTAAAATCTGCCGATGGGAAACAGGCGCATCGACAACCCACCCAAACACAATCCTATCAAAACAGGTTTCGCATAGATCCGTAGCAGCATCCCCATCGCGTAGCCCGTCTCCTGATGGAAAAGAAATACGAGATAAGCTGCAGCCCCGAGCACCGAGACACTCGTGCCGTACAATGCGCCAGTAAAGCCGAACAGAGCTATCAGCGGCGTGCTGAGAATGAGAGTTCCGGTCATGCCAACCAAGGCGAAGCGAACGGCGGGTTTGAGAATGCCTCTGCCAATGAGCATCAACAAGGCGGGTGCGCCAACCAGGTTACCGATTTGCACACCGGTCAGTACTATCAGTGCGCGAGCCGTCCCACTAAAACCAGGCCCAAGCCAAAGCTCGACAAAACGATGAGCCAGCAATGCCACAACTAAGAACATCCCGGTGCCCACGAACGCGAGATATTTGTGTGCCCGATAGTAAAGTTCTTCTGTTCGAGCAGCGTCCTGCCGCGCGTTCAGTTCAGATGTGGCGGGCATGAGGGGCGAGAGCAGCAACGCCGGGAAGTTCCGAATCTTCATCGCTAAGTCATTCGCGATATCGTACCATCCAGCTGGAGTAAGCCCCGTGAAGTGAGCCAGCAAAAGCTTTTCAGTGTGAATGTATACCGCTGTTGCCATCTGCACGAAATATATCTGCGTGCTGAACGCGGATAACTCTTTGACGTCGCTCCACCGCACTGTAGTGGGTTGAACCCGAAGTTGCGGAAGTAGATGTCGTGCCGTCCCCACACTGAGCAGAAACAAAACACTTGACGTCAAAACAATGGCGTACACCAGTCCCTTGATCCCGAGTCCCAAGGTGACAAACAGGGAAGCACCGGCTGCTGTGATAATTGTATTGAGAGTCCAAAGCAAGTTTACGACGTCAAGCCGTTGCAATCCGGAGATTACCGAAGAAAACGGATACGTTAGCAGATTCAGAGCGATGCTAACGCTCAAGAGGTGGATCAGGAACTGAATTTGGGTGTGCGGCAACTGTACGTTGCGGAAAAAAGCAGAAATCAGTAGGTTGGCTGCTGAATTAACCACCAACACACCGAGCCCAGCAACTACGAGAAATATGAGAATTCCAGCGTTCACGACCTTATTAAGATTCGCATAATCCTGGCGAGTGTAATGCTGAGACACGTGTTTAGTAAGCGTTCCCATCACTCCAATATCAGCGAGCGAGGTCAGGCTATTGATGGAGAGGAAAACAGCCCAGGCCCCGAACCCCTGGGTCCCGAGGTGTCGTAACAAGAAGGGCGTAAGCAGGAAAGGGACAGGCGCGATTACGACCAGCCTTAGGAGGCCGGACGCTACGTTGTGAACAATCTTCGTGCCTATCGGTCGCTTACGCGAGTGCGATGAACTTGGTGCATCCACAGTGGGCGAAATCGACATGTATTTTATAGCGTGGAACCTACCAACCAACTGCGAGACGCCAGGCCAAAACTATTGCTTGAGCAGTACTGTACCGTTTAAAAGACTCTTAAAGTTTATAGTCTTGGTTCTCGATTTGGGCTTCGCGATTAAGAATCGAGCAGCAGGAGTGAAAATTTGCGATGTGCCGCAGAGACCAACTGCGGGCTCGCGCGACACTCCACGTGATTTGCGGCTGCTCCGCGCGAAGTGGATACTCCATATGCTGTATGCTTTGTATGGACGGCTTTCTTGTGATTCGGGCTGAATTCGTCGAAACACCGAAATTCGTTCGTTCCCATCCGAAAGGAGAATCTCCGAGCTCTGGCTAAGTCCTCTGAGCCCCCTACACAGATGAATCCTGGCCCCATTATTCTTCAAGCGACAGCAGCCTTTGCTCCGCGCCCATCAAATGTCTGGGCGGTTGTCGTGACATATAACCCTACGGAGGACTTCGAGCAAAACGTTCGTGCCCTGGCCCCCCAGGTCAAGACGCTAATCATAGTGGATAACCAATCGAACCCTACGATCAGAAGATTCGTTGAAAAAGTGGCTTCTACCTACGGGGCCGAAGTGATCTGGGGTCAGCAGAACTTCGGAATTGCTGCGGGGCTGAATACTGGAGTTGATCTGGCTTTGGCTAACAACGAATGCCGATGGATACTCATGTTGGACCAGGATAGTCATGTACCACCGGATTTCGTCGCGGCCATGTTCGATGCTTACGAAGCCTGTCCCTTTAAGAACGAAGTTGCACTGATTGGGGCGAATTACCAGTTAGCGTTCCGGTCCGTTCAGGCACCGGGCGCCGGTAAAGACGGCCTGATATTTCGAGAAGTGAAAACGCTGATGACCTCAGGCACTCTGGTGAAGAGGAATGTTTTTGCGGATTGCGGAAACTTCGATGAATCCTTCTTCATGGACTATGTGGATCACGAGTTCTGCTTTCGAGTTCGGCGTCACGGGCTTCGCATCATTCAAACGAATAACGCCATCTTGCAGCATCAGTTGGGCTCGCCGACCTTACATCAGATATTTGGAAGACAGTTCGTGACGGCAAACTACGACCCTAACCGACGGTACCATCAGGCCCGTAACCGTCTGATCTTCTACCGTAGATACCTGTGCTCCGATGCCCTCTGGATTGTGGGAGATTGTTTCAGATGGTTTAGGGAGATCCTTAAGGTAATAGTGGTCGAATCCGATCGGGGAAGGAAACTGGCTAGCATCGCGCGGGGTGTTTGGGATGGCCTGAGAGAGTCAAAGCGAAAACTGCCCGCGCCCGGGCCGGATGAGGCCCACAGAAAGTCAGCTAACACATGTGGCTGAGCGAATCTCGTTTATGGTACCGTCACCGAGAAAATGAGGGTTTGCATTTGCGTTCCCGAGGTGGCCGTCACTCTTGGGAAATAGTAGTGCGTCGGATTCGCTCCTTGACTTACAGCCGTTGTGCCACACCCGACGCTACCAAGCACCAATAGAAACAACCCTGCCATGATACGCCATCGCACTTGCTTCCCTCTAATCGGGCGAAACAGGGGAAGCAATACGCTACCTGCGCAGCCAAATGACAAAAGGGCAAGGTAGGGCGATCGAAATGCTCCAAACCTTGTCTCGGTGGACGTGTTGACCGTAGGCGTGATCGAGAGGGTCGCATTTACTGCGTTCGGGCCATCAACCGAGACCATACTCGGTAGAACGGAACAACCTATTTCTGGGGAGCCTCCCGCACAACTGAAGTCGACGTTCCCTGAGAAACCATTTTCGGGGGTCAAAGTGAGATCGGCAGTCCCATTTGTTCCGGGAGCAAGAGTAAAGGTCTGCATGGAAGACGACAATGCAAAGTTTGGAGTAGAAGATGGCGGGGCCCATTGCGAGATGGGAACCCAGGAAGGAGCATTGCCGAGGTCACTGACGACAAATGTAATCGACCCATTTACGGTAATTGACTTCGCGCCCATCAAGTTGATATTGCCACCAGAAGCAAACGTAACTGGGCCATTGGTGGCGTAAAATGTTGCCGTTTCTCCAGCCCCCAGGTTGGCCTGTATAGTGCTGATCACTGCGCTCGACGCAACCAGCCCAACCGTGTGGGCCGCGCCAATGTTTATGGTAGAAGCGGCCGTTATCTGAGTCGTGATCCCGCTGGTCACGGGAAGGTCCGTCCCACCGTAGAACAGATTATCTTGGTAGACCATGCTCACACCGTTTGGCACGCTAACGACAGTGTCGGCGGGCCCCATGATGTGATTGTGTATAAAACGGATACCCGTGACACCGGGCGTGAGAACTTTCAATAGGTAGCCTGCGCCGTTGTTGGTACCGCTAGTCTGGAAGCCAGCGTCCGAAATGGTCAGGCCCGCGACCGGCCCCAAATCAGTGGCGACTGAATAGACTCCCCGGACGAATTCATGGTGAGGACTGTAAAATGATAGTGCCCATCCTCCATCGATTTCCACTGCGGTGGCTGCGTTTTGGGAGGTCAAGCCGCGGAAGTTTATGTCGATGGGAATTGCGTAGCGATTGGGCGCGCGGCCGCCGATAAAAATGTTCGTTCCGTCACCCGAGCCGTCGAATTCGCAATCGTTGAAATACAGCTCATACGATCCGCCTTCGATTCTCAGTGCGTTGCCTCCACCCTGGGGCCTGAAAACCACTACCCGGTTGAATTCCGTAAACTGAGATATGCCATTGAAACCCGCATTCGTTCCCTTAATATAGATCCCAATACCGCCAAATCCGGATATGATTATGTCATGCAGTTCTGAATACCAAATCCCGGAGTTGTAGTAGCCGCTCGAATCAAGAAGAATCGCGTCCTGAGTCGTGTTGCCGGTTGCACCGTGAATGCTGAAGCCTGAGAGCAGAACGTGTTGCGCGGCTCCATCGATGTGTTGTGGAACCACGAACACCGGCATGCTGCTTTCCGCGGACTGTAGGGTCGTGACCCCCGCGCCCATGCCGACAATCTTTAAATCGTCCTCCAATGTAATTTGGGTAACGCTGTACGTGTACGGACCCAGATACAGAGTTATGGCCTTTTGCCCCGGATCGAAACTCCCCAGGTTCAGGTTCGTATTGGGAGAGTAAGCATAAATAACACACCCGGCAGCGGGACACGCTTTGACTGCATCGGGAACCCCACCCGGGAACTGGTCCGCAAATAGAATGTTAGCCAGGTTCTGCATCCCCACGACACCGTTGGAGTCCGTGATCTGGGAATTCACGATGGATGTAGCTGAACCAAATTTTGGAATCGCGTTAACGGTACCGCCTGGCGTGGTCACGGTCGAACTAGTCGGTTTAGCAGAACCCGAGGTTACCGACGCGCCCGACGCAATCACGACGGTCGCTGGAGAATTCGAACCCGGGGGGACAGACGTGGCAACCGTCTGGCTTGATGTTGAAGTCGGTGCTCTTACAAAAGCCGATGCTGGAAGCCCCTGAAGCGTTTCCGTGTCGGCAGCTTTGAGAGCATACGGCACGCTGACCAGGACCACGCGAGAGTGTTCCTGCTCTCCTTCCAATTGCGGCCAAACTCCCAGCCACCTTGACTCAGGGGAGTTGAAGACTTCCACGGGCAGGCCTTCGGTCTTAGTCATACCGAGGAGGACGGCGTAACGACCCTGCGAGTCGAGGGGAACATTCTGAGTCTCTTGCCACAGCGCAGCGCCGCCGGTGGCCTGACTGTAAACGGAGAAAGTCACACCCACCGTGCCATTCCGTGGATGCCCGGCGCCATCTACCAACACACCTGTAAAACGAATGAGCCTCGGTACTGAGGAGCAACTGACATTGCTGTCGGCACATGGAATCTGTGCAAGTAGGCTTGCGGATAGCGCTAGTACCGCGAAGAGAAGTCTGATCGGAAGCCTCATCTTCAAATCGTTCGCTCCGCTGCCCAGCAGCTCGGTGAACCCTGTTGATCGATAGTTTCGTTTGTCATGCTTCAGGAATCTATTCCTCCTGCCTAGATGGCAATAACACAACAATTCCGACACCAAACCGAAAACACCATTCTACGATCAATGCAAGACCTATGCTGTGATTTACCGTTTTGGGGCCGGAGGAAGAGGCACCACTCAGGGTTACAATTTAGATGCCGGGTGTCAAGGAATTAGCCCGATTGCTCCTCCGCCTCCTCCCCCACATGCAACGAAACCCTTTCCAAGAGAAGCAGAGAAGAAAAAATCAGCACGCTGAACCCTAGCGGACGGGGGCCTGAAAGGCCGCTCGAGACTAGTCACCGGTGCATGGACGGGGAAGAATATGACGTCGGATGCGCCGCCGCCTGGCGTTGGATTGAAAACGGTAACCGATGCGGCGGCAGTGTCGGCACTTGGCACGGTTGCATTGAGTTGCGAGCCACTGATAAACATTGTCGACAACGCCTTGCCGTTCCACTTAATTACCGAAGCCGGAACAAATCCGGCACCATTTCAACGTCAGAGTAAGGTCAGGGCCACCCGGAGCGACGCTCGTGGGCGCTAAGGGCAGGTTGAGAAACGGAACCGGTTTGACTGGAGCAAACGCAGGCGAGGCTGCTGCCGTAAGGATCAGAAAGAATAAGTAGGCAGCCGATGGTCTCATGCGTCACCTCGCCGTAAATCGGGTTACGTTCACCGCACCAAACCCACGCCGCACTCGAAAGTTGCGTTCTAAACCTCACGCACAGACACGATGATAAACATCTATAGTCTCCCGGGCTTTGCGGGCTTCGCTGAACTCGCTGGCACGACGAAGCCCTTTCTCTTTTAGCTGACGGGCGAACGCCTCATCGGAAAGAACTCGCTCAACGGCGTTGGCGATCGACGAAACCGAATACGGGTCAGCGAGGACAGCCGCATCGGAGGCAACTTCTTCCAGCGAAGAACCGAAAGAAGTGACGACCGGAACTCCGCATGCCATCGCCTCCACGAGCGGAATACCGAAGCCCTCGCAGATGGATGGATAAACAAAGAGCTCGGCAGCGTTATAGAAGACCGGCAAATGGTCGGTCGGAACGTACCCGACAAATCGCACTTTTGATTCGAGTGACAGATCGCGAACCTTCTGCAGAACTCTGTCGGCCATCCAGTCCTGCCTGCCTACAATCACAAGTTCCTGGGGAAAACCTTTCGCGGATAAAATGGCCAAAGCCTCAACCAATCTCTCCAGATTTTTGCGCGCGTTTATTCGACCTACATACAGCATGAACGGGGCGCGTATATCGTACTCTCTGGCAAGCGTCTCCCGGCAGCGATCAACGTCCATCTGACGAAATTCCTGACGTGGCGCTTCGTAAATCACAGTTACGTGCTCGGGATCAACCTGGTAGTGGTCGACAATATCATTCTTGGAAGACTGCGAAACCGTAATGATGTGATCGGAGCGACGAGCAGACCACGGGAACAGGATGCCAAACTGCATCCGTTCCATTGGACTGTAGAATTCGGGATAACGTTCGAACAGAATGTCCGCAATCGTGGTTACGGAACGAGACCGGCAAAACGGGGGGAGGATGTACTGCGCGTGGAAGATGTCCAGGTTCTCCCTGCGACACTCGAGCGGAAAGGCGAGCGGGATGCGAAAATACGGGTTGGCCGGCCAGATGCGCTTTATGCGAAACCGTTCACACGATGGGATCTGCTTCTCGCCGTCGGGGTGCGTGAAATAAACAACGTAGCGATTGCCGTTTGAGGGATGACAGGCCAGCGCCCGAAGCAGCTGCACATAATAGCTTTCGTTTCCTGCAGACTTACTACCCAACGCATGAGCATCGATACCGATTTTCATGATATGGCGTGGCGAATTTTCCTATCCGCCCGCCAGTTGACGATCAAAAACACTCCAATCCAGGCTGTCATCAAGCCGCGCCGAACACTCCCACTGCCTTCTCGGCAGCACGGACTGGCTCATACAATCCCAATTGGCGGTCTAAGGCAGGTTTTTCTCCGCGCACCAGGCGCTCGAAGTAGTCCTCATATTGATCAACAATGTGGTCCCAGGTATATTGCGCAAGAATGCGAGTCGGCGCTTTCCTACGATAGCGGGAAGCTTCTTCGGGAGATTGCTCGATCCGGCGCAATTGCTCGGCTAAATCCGAGGGATCGTTAGCGAACAAGATTCCGCAATCACCCACGACTTCACGATTGAACGGGTTGTCCAGAGCCAACACGCAATTGCCGTATCCGAGAGCCTTCAGCAGCGCGGGATTCGTTCCTCCCACGCTATGACCATGGATGTACGCAAAGCAGTTACAGTGGAGTTCTTTGACGTGATCGCTGTTGTCGACATGACCCAAGAACCGTACGCGAGGATCTCTGGTGCGCTTCAACGAATCCACAAACTCACTCCGATAATTGGCGTCGCCTGCGATTACCAGAAGTTTGTCGCTCTTGCTCTGCTCGAAACCCTTTACAATCAGGTCAGCATTGTTTTCCGGAACCAAACGACTCGCGACCAGATAATACTGACAGGGCTTAAGGCCATACTGTTCGAGTACGCTGGGATCAGTTGAGCTCTCCAGGTTGGCGCCGTAAGCAATCGAAACCGATCGCGTCCCAAATTCCTCAAGATAGATCTGCTGCATAGCAACCGCATCGGTAATAACACCGTCAGGACAGATCGTTCCGGCGAGCCGAGCATTCAGATAAAAGTATTTTCGCCCGAGTTGACTCCACTTCGACCGCCTCCATTCAACCCCGTCGACGTTAATGGCGACTTTCTTTCCGAAAAGGCGGGGCACAATACAGTGCAGGGTATTCGCCACGTTCGTGACCAGCATGACGTCGACATTGCGGAAGAGAACATCGAACACGCAAAATAGCGTGTGACTCGGGGTGGTCAGGTTCTTGGTTTCAATGCTCGGAAGATAAACCAATCGGACCCCGCGGTATGTCGCTGGCCGATCTCGAAAAAGGCTCCTCCGACAATAGACGATGACGTCGTGCCCCCGTTCCACCAGTCGGGGCGCCAGTTCTCCGAAGAAGGTTTCCGTTCCGCTATAGGTGCTTGGGATTCCTCGGCCGCCAAATAAAGCAATGCGCAATTTCGATATTCCTCCCAACTCTCCTGAACCGCAGCCAGCGATTCCACGAAAGTCTACCACCTGAGAACAGCGAAGGCTGACTTGTCTACTTTACTTCGGGCTTTCGTTTTATTGACAGCGTCTCTACGACGTAACCTCACTCGTTAACTTCTTAGGAGCCCCGAACGCGTCGGGCAACGTTGAAACATCCGGCCGCAGCAGCATCCGCCAAAATGCCACTACTCCGGATAGCAGGCCCCAGCAGGAAGCAAAATCTCGGCGAAGTATTCTGGCAATCATGGTACGAGGTATGTAATAGCCGAAAAGAGCGGGCCAACAAGTCAGCCAGTGATAAAAACGGGCGTGCTTATGCATAACCCACAATGTATTGCGCATAAACATGAAAAACCGGAGCCGCTCGCCAACATTCCTGCGGAGATCCACGCCCTCCCGGTGCCAAACACAAGCCGTGGGTACATAGCGGATGACATATCCGGCCTCACGGACGCGCAGCGACAGGTCGACATCTTCAGAGTTCGCAAAAATCTTGGCGTCAAACAATCCTACTTCACGGAGAGCCTTGATGCGCAACAGCATGACGCAGCCCGTTGCCCAATCTAAGTCCCTAACGGAATCGTATCGACCTTCGTCCCGTTCCCGACGACCGGTGTGCAACGCCATGCCTGTCCATTGGCTGTACGTACCTCCTGCCCACCATAATAGGTCGCGAGGGTCGTAATAATAGATCTTCGGCGAACAAACAGCAACTTTCGGATCGCGGTCTGCTTCCTTCACCAATTCGGCGAGCATGGCCGGACCGACAATCGTATCGTTATTGACCAACAAGATGTAATCGCGCCCTTGTTCTTTGAGAGCTTCTTCCATGCCGACATTACAGCCTGCCGCAAAACCAAGGTTTTGTTTGTTGGCTATGACCTGGATATTCGGAAACTCCCGCTGAATTGCCTCTGCGGAATTGTCGCTAGAGCCGTTATCGACGACTGTAATGCTAAACTTCACGCCGGTCATGGCTAGCAAACTGTGCAGACAATCCACCGTCATGTCGCGCCCGTTCCAGTTAAGGACGACAACGCGCACGCGCGGATTTGAATTAGCTGAGGCGGGATGGGCACTCACGATTTATCTTCCTGCACCGCACAAATGGGCAGATCCGCTGGTTCCTTCCAGACTCTCTAACATTAAACCCTTCCAATCGATCCCTGGCGAAAGCGAATGCGTATCCAGATGCGTGGCGATTCCGGGAACTGGCACCCACAGCTTTAGCCTCCTGCCGAACAGAATCTGACGCCAACAGTACGACCAGGCCTTGACGATGATCTTCCATTCGAACGAACCGCCGAGGAGGCGGCGAATCAGGAAGAATGGATTGCAAACCCGCTGCTTTGTTAGACTCAGCCACAAGGAACTGTCAAAGTTACCCCGGACATAGCTCTGGAAGACAGCACGGTAGTGGCTGAGCGTCTCCTTGCGGGTAAGGAATGTTAGACAGGTTGACGAAGCCGTCCTCCAGTGACGTCCGGCACCCGTCTTTATCCACTTTGGGGTACGATGCAATGCGAGCCGATAACAATCTAGGTGGTCGAAGGGGGACACAAAATGAACTTCGGGATCCGCCCTTAAGAACTCGATCATGCTGGGAAACAGATCAGGGAGATAAAAATAGTCGTCTTCTGCAAAATACACCAAGTCGGCATCAGACTGACCGAGAAGCACCTCAATCTGGTTGGCAAAGGTCCGGTGGTTTCCGACATTGTCTAACTTAAGAACGACCAACTGTGAATCGTCGAAATACTTGTGGAACAATGCTTCGTATTCAGAAGGACAGCCATCCAGTATCGCCCACATCTTAACGCGGAGGCTGCCCAGCGACTCCTTGAACGATTTTAAGCACGCTTCCGAAAGAGAGTATTTGTCACCACCGAAACCCAGATCTAGAGCTGGCCCCGACACTCTCGGATATATGCGGTAAGCGACGGCCAGGTCATACCTGCTTTGGGCAATCATCGTGGAGCGCTCACGATCAGCTTGGTGCGATCCTGCGCTACCGTTGCCGCAGCCGCCAAAAGACCAAGATGGATCCAAGTGAACGTCAGCAGCGTTGCCTCTGTGGCCTGAAATGTGATTGCATAAAGCAATAGCCCCGCCGAAAGCGCCACGATTGATACTTTGGTCGAACGAGTCGCAAATGCGAGTGCCTTATATGTGGCCTTTGCAAGAGTACCAAGGAAAGCAAGAA